>JAABUI010000628.1_pt1 | contig 24571 bp, 30 predicted proteins | sample 5559111 | NCBI WGS metagenome assembly JAABUI01 (sample SAMN10711870, study PRJNA513365) | rock metagenome | isolation source: Antarctica rocks | place: Antarctica: Victoria Land, Buttleship Promontory
GTGAGCTCTACACATATCACATGTGTCACCAATGAAGCATTGCAGTTGTTCACACCATTATCAATGATGGACAAGATGGCTTTGGAGAATGTGCAAAAGCTGCTGTTGCTCCATGCTCGGCATACAACTGGCATATGCTTGCATGTTTGCTCAGCATAAATCACAACTGTTGTCTTCTGCATGCTAAGTCTGTTAAGCAAAATTGCTGTTGTAATTGCAGTGGAGGCCATACTCCATTTGCATTGTCTGGCAACACTGCTGCTGTGATTGCAATAGAGCATGTACCCAGTATCAGGTTTGTCTAGCAATGTTGCTGTTCTGACTGTAACGCAGCCCACAATGTATGGTGCGCCATACCAGCAACATTGCTGTTGTGGCTGCATGTCAGCCTAAAGTTAGTTTCATGCCTGTTTGGCAATACCCTGTATGGCTGCACTTCAGCCTGCATTCCATATCAGGTCTGCTCTAGGAATGATGTTGTTGTGACTATAGCGCGTCCCAAATTTCATGATGCGCCTGGGCAGCAACACTGATGTGTGACAGTAGTTGGGCGCACACTTCATACCCAGGGACACCTCAGTACGAACCAACCTGTGGAGCATTTGCCATGACGGAAGGTGTAGTGTGGTTGCAGATCAGCCAAGACTTAGTATCAGCCTGCACAATTTCCTGTCTTTGTGTAGCAACATTGCTGATGTGACTGCAGCTGGGGGGACACTTTGTACCCCGCGACATCTTGGTGCAAAACCTGTGGGGCTTCCGCCATGATGAGAGATGGTGGCAGGATGCTGAAGCCTTCAAGCCAGAAAGGTAGCCAGATGACAAGACAGGAGGTGATAGGAGCAGAGGAACGGCATACACGCCTTCTGGGCTTGGCCCTCATAAGTGTGTTGGGATGAAGCTGGCAGGTAAGCTTGCATCTGTGCATGTCAGTATGTCAGCAGTGAGGCTCAGTGAGGTCACGCCTGTGACGCCACGGGCTCTGCAGTCGGAGGTAAAGGGCAGACATGCAGTAACACATCCGATGTGGGGTATCCAAATGATGCAATTGACTGATCAGCTTGAATGCTGATAGGAGAAAAGGTGTCAGGTTCAAATCTAGGTATTTAGCTTGCACCAGGAATATGCGAGTGTACAATGTCTACTAATGAGACTGTGAATGTAAAGGCATTTCTGGTGCAAGGCCCTGAGAACTTACATGATTTGTATATACGTGACACTCCTTGCTTGCCCAAAACGCAAAAGTCTTTGTGGTGTGCAAAGAAGACATGAACTTGGTTGGAGTCAGAATAGTGAGTTTCGCTGATTATTTGATGACCTGAGGAGCTGGATCACCTACTGCCAAGTGATGGTATCAGGTAGTGCACTGCATGCTGCATTGTCCACGTCCAGGCACTCATGTCAACTTGATTGGCAGCAGTAGTATATTTTGACTGTATTGAAAACTGTTTTTTGGCTCACACACAGCATCTCGCTTCATCTCAATGCGCTAAAACAGCTTGTTGGAGTACAGCTGTACATGATACGAAGGGCATCAGCCATGTTGCTGTGACCCATCATTCATACTTCAGGTGCAGACAGTGCGTCTAACTCATTGTATTGTTTACAGTGGTGATCATTGCGCTTGTGCGGTTGTATTAGATGTATACGTTTCACTTGGATCCAAAGCTACTCAGTGAAGCATTGGAGTTACGCCAGGCATGCTGGGTCCCCCTCCAGCAGTTCCAGTGACAACAAAGCTGCCCTGACAGATAATTCTGGACGTTTTGTGAGTTGAGCACGCTGCCCATCACCATCAAATGTGCTGGTGTTTTCTGCAGATACATTGACCACGATGCCACAAACATATGCTGTCTGCTTGTCTCAGAACCGTACTACTGATTGTACAGCTTGACAAAACAAGACCTTTAGGTGCCACCTGCATGCTTGAGGTGAGCTTGCTTAGTACTTTGAAAGGTCAAGAAAGTTGTGCCCATGAACATTGATCATATCATTGTACTGACAGGGCTCAGCAACAGTGAGATGCATGGCATTTGGACCCCTACAACCTTGTCCTGACGTCCATCAATGATCAAGCATATGTGTAATGCTTGCCTGTGTGTCTGCATTGTCGAATGAGGATTTATATGGCGTGATGTGCAGTTCCAGGCCAAATTGCAAAGCAGACCGTACTTTTACTGCTTCTGAAGTGGAGTCTGAATTGCATTCCTGTACACAAGCCTAGATCACAACATGTGTCTGGGCACAGCAGTCACAGCAGACTCGGTGCACAGAAATGGTGTTTGTCGACAACCAGAACCCTGGGGTCTTCAGCGTGGCTGGTCAAGGGCCAGGTTCGTTACGGGCTTAAGCCAACGGCGTTGGCCCAACGCACGGCAGAACTCGGAAAAAGGGCTGGGGCCCCCTTGTGAGGGCGCCGCAGTGAGGGCGCTTTGCATTGGAATGCTCATAAAGATTCAAATCGTTGCATTCTTGCACCTCGCTGTCGAGCACACTTGCAACGATATTGGCAACAGCGAAAATACAGCATGCTTTCCGCAGATAGCAGTGATGGGGCTGAAAGATCTCCCCGCAAGGCTGCTGGCTTCATCAAGGTGCCTCGCCGCGTCATCTTTGTGCAGAAGGCTCCAGCTCCAGCCGGTCTCAAGACACGAGCCAAATGCTTGAGCAACCCAAAAACAACCTGGGTGAGGCGAGTATCCCCCACAAGACGAAGGGCCTGTGATTTGCCAGAGGGTTCAGAAGGCGTTGTGACCTCGTCCAAACGTGGCAACATCGTGGAGCTGGACTTACTCTCACTTGAGCTAGAGCGCGTAGGTGAGAATTGCGCAGTTTTTATACTTAAACAGTAACCAGAAGCTGCCTAGTTCAGCAGCACCTGTTTGTGTAGGTACCACCCTGAAGATGGTACTGGCAGACGTCTTCAAGATCTCTGGAGCAATACTGCAGGAGACGTTGACGAATGAGCTTGTAGCCAGACTGTCAAGAGAGAATCAGAAAGTTTTCCATAAAATGGTGGAGATTTGGCGCACAGCACACCATAGAACAGGACACCCAGAAAACTTTCCAGAGATTGTGGCTGCCTTCATTTGCTTCAAAACCACCAGAAGCTATGCCAAAATGTATGGTTATGATAGGCAAACCTACCAGAATGCAGTGGAAGCTTTCAGAAGGGTGTTCAGACAGACGTTCCAATCCGTTATGAACAGTGCAAATCATTTGCTGGGAAAGGAACAGAAAGCGATTCAGGTGCAATGCCATTAGCCTACATAGCTTTTTGAGTCACCTGCAATTGATGCACACCACATGGCATGCATATGCTTCAGGTGCAGGTATGTCAGTCTGTGACTCAATAATGCCATGCAGGTAGATGAATTGGAGACCATGCTGCTGGAATGGAAGCACGTGCTTGAGCTGATAGTGACCCGCAACAAGAGGGCTGGGCACCCCTTAAACAGCAGAAGCCCCAAGAAGTTCCAGAAAAAAATCACAAGCTTGTATTGCAGATCTGTGTCTGCCAAGCATCCAGAGCTGAGCACAGTTCTCACTATAGCCTCCATTGCACAAGCTCATGTGAGACAGAAGCTTGCCGCACATGAGAAATGTACAAAGCCCAAGAAGCTGGTTGTAGATAGTACGTTACCAACATGGCAGTGCATCAGTGACAATGAGAGTTCCAGTGGAAATAGCAGTGATGATATATTTGAGTGTGAGTCAGCATCTAGCAAGTCAAGCTGAAGCTGGTTCACCAGGCTTATGACATGTAGTGTGTGACAGGTCATGATGCTGTGTTTAGGAATGCCAGATCAAGGCAGGGCTTGCAAATTGAGTGTGCTTTGTGTTGCATAAAATTGCAAGCAGATTCACTGTCCATTGTGACAAGATGCTCCAGTAAGCACATCACATGAGTCCATACATACAAAAATCACACTGGCATCCAGAAAATTATGACTGCACCTTTTGTGTGTGCAACACAAGAGCAGTGAGGACCAAGTGTGCAATCCACATTGCTGCAAGTACCATGTTGCAGAAGAAGCGATCACTGACATGTCACACAGACAAACCAGAACAGGCCCAACTCAGACTCTGTGGTCCCTGAATTATAAGCTGATACTGCAATGTAGTGACACTCAGGCTGGACTCCTGCGTGCTGACACTGGCACTGTCGCTGCTTTATGTGCTGGCACTGAGTGGTCCTCAGCTGATTTTCCTGCCGCAGCTGACACCAAGCGGCTCTTGCCACTACCGTTGCAGTTGGTATGACCGCTAAGTAACTCAAGTTAAGGCAGGAAGTGCACAAATCTTAGGAGAGTTAGCAGCTGTAGGTCGGGTGCACTGCCGAGTCACCTAAACTGTGAAACAATATACAGGCAACCGGTCGCCCGTGCGAAGTGGTAAAGTGAAGTCAGTCTCTGGTCAGGCTGTGGTCGGATGCTGTCAAACCTCTCTGTCCTGACTCAGTCTTGAAATGCACCGTGCGGAACGCGTCCCCCAGCCCCACGGAGGGCGCATGCAGGGCCGCAAATATTTAGATTTGCTGTAGGTCAGCATTGCAACCGGCTTGCGACAAGCTTGGATCAGCAGAACAATGCTACGACATCATGAAATGGGACCCGATGCTATTTCCACGCGCTGTTCCAGCTGCTTATGCTGCTGCAATACTTTCCTATCAGTGAACCGACGTCGAGATAGATCAAGATGAACGCGCTGAGTTGCACTGGCGTCGTGTTTTTGATGATCCTAGCGGTGAGTGTCAAGCGTCGACGACGTAATCTGATTTTGTGCGTGATCAGCACAGGTGACATCTTGGGTGGGCAGTTGGCAGGCCAAGTGGGCTTATCGGCACTTTCGAGGTCCGAGACCCAGCTTTTTGTTGGGCAACGCACCTGACATCCGTCGCAAGCAAAGCTTCTTCGCGTACGGCGAATGGCAAGTCAAGTATGGAGATGTATTCAGAGTGTTTTTTGTGCGACAGCCAGCTGTCGTCATCACAAGTCAGCCTCTAGCGTGCAGTGAGGGCTGAGCATAACATACGAAGTGTCAGCTCCTGTTTTAAGATATTTTGTGATTTGCAAATCCTGCGCTGGCTCGTCGAGTGACCATCAAGTACTTCAACATGTTTCGTGACAGGTTCTCCCCCACAAACGCTCTGGTCCCTAACCTATCTAGGGGTAACCAACTCAAGGCTTTCCATTCCACTATGCTTTTTGCAAGGTATGCACATCCCATATGGTGTTGTCTGTATATATACATGTGCACATGTGCCCTCTGCAACAGTCATGCTTGCGGCATGTGGTACGTGGTATGTTAGGAATCATAATGTCCTTGAGGCCATTTGACTACACATCACTCTGGTCTGGACTTCTAGCTCACTGCCTGTACAGGCTTCAAGTTGAGTTTGAGCGTATTATGGCAGATCAGGTCCCTTTTGTCAAAAGCCTGGTCTCAACGAAGTCGATGTCTATCCAATATGCAGCTAAGCAACATCTGATCTGATTCACCATGCTAGGTTGAATGCACAGGGGTGCCTTGTGGGGCAGCTTGAGAGCTGCAGTCCAGCCAATGTTCCACAGCAACCACTTGGAGGCAGATGCCAGCACCATCAATCAAGCTGTCACTGCTCTGATGGTGAACCTGGACCAGGTGGCAGCGACAGGCCAGCAGGTGGACATCTACCGCCACTTCGGCTGCGTCACCATGCAAGTCATCAGAGCTGCAGCTTTTGGGTGAGCACTCTTCACTGTCTGTATCTTGGTCCATCAGTGCCTCTGTCTGTCAGTGTGTCCGTCTGTGTGCCTGTCTGTATGTCTGTCTGTATGTCAGTCAGCGTGTTTACCAGGCAAGCAAGTGGGCACGCAGGGCAAGCAGTCAACTTGGTATTGCAGGGACAGTCATGTTTCCTCTCAATCATGAATCATAATCTGATGCATCCATCATTTTTTATCAGTGTCACATCGTATTTTTTTGCTTGGAAGTGCTGTCAGAGCTGTATTGCTTAGCAGTCAATCACCAGTATCAAGCAATCGTGGCTGTTGCTGGCTAATCATGTCTGCTACACGACATCATGATGTCTGTGCTGCTAATGCTGTCAACCCTTAACGTGACACCGCATGCTGATGCAACGTACAGCAATGAATAGATACCAGCCTTCGAATGTGAGCTGACAAAGTGCACTGCTCACTCAGGGTCAACTTTGACACCCAGAAGTCTCCAGCAGGTTCTGAAATACTGTTGATTGAGGCTGCCAAGTCCTTCTTTGCCCTGAACAAACCATCCACCTGGTCCATCTTGGCATTGCTGCTGCCCAGATTCCTGCTGCCTGCCATCAAAGTTCTGGCTGAAGCCTTTCCCGACCAGACCATGAAGGAGAGGACACTTGCCAGCAACACCATCTTTGATGCTTCTGCCCATCTTGTTGAGGTGTGCACGTGCCTCCTAAAGCCGCAGTCTTTGCACCCTTGTACAGTCAGATACACTGTATTATGCAGAAAATTAACAATAATGATAATCAGAAGATGAACAGTAGTTGCACGCACGCAAGCACCCTCATACTGCAAAATCGTTGCTGAAATTTCATACATGAGCAAGCACCATCAGACACAAGGTTGAGGCAGTTTGATTTTGACTGCAAGGCTGCTTTGCCAACTTTGCTTTGCCAAAGACCAAGGCAGCTTCAATGATGCTTCGGTAGCTAATGTGCTGTCTGTATAAGTCTCTAGTCTCTGGTATTTATCATTGCCTACACTTGAGTTGCGTTTGGCTGAAGCAAGTATATGAAGATATACTGTACTGTATGCTGTGCCTCATGTACACAGTACCTTTGGAGTAGTGCATGCATCTACTTGGTGGTCACATGTGCATGGTATAATCTTCCACAGCCAAGATGCCTGTCCCAAACCTGTCTTGGCCATGTTCCAGCATGAAGCTGGTGCTGCTTCACATGTACCAGATCGAACTTCGCTATCAGGTGTGGCTTATAAGAATACACACGCCCACACGTGATATGTCTGAGCTGTGGGGGCCACTTGTAAGCAGCATGCTGGGAGGCTGCAATCATGATTGAAGGTCCTTGGCCCACAACGCAGGGTCAAAACCGCTTGACACGAAAGACAACGTAGATCTGCCAGCATTCTGCAAAGACTTCAGTAGCTTCTCAAGCCAAAAAAGTAGAAATGTTACTCACTGCCATACAAGACATCAGAAGCAGACGCGAAATGCATTTTGTATCCATGATGCCGTTGCAATCGTCAATACAAGCAGTGATCCAACAGCTCAGGCAGACACTCTGCAACACGTCAATTAGTTGCGGCACATGGTCACTTGATTCGGCAGTGGTTCTCACGTGCAGCAAAGTTGCAGCACAATGAATCCATTTCTGCACTGTCGATTGAGCAGCATGTTGCGCATCTTTGCCTACTTGGATGCAGCAAGGCATGTAGGTGACGTGAGCTACAGTGACTATCTGCCGTTCAACACAGGTGACACTACCAGATAAGTGAAAGCCCTCGAGCTCATAACAAGGTGCAAAGCTTGCCTTTCAAGCGTCAACAATGCTGTGAGAGCCACAACATAGCAAATCAGTTGTGTAGCATCCGTATGTCAAGGTACATTTGATGTCAAACACACCGAAGTGGCAAAGGCCCCTGGGCATGTGTGGAGATGCGCACGTACTCCAGAGATTGCAGTGGCATGCGGCCACAGACATATGCAGGATTTGCTGGCAATGAGAGAGCCTGTCATGACAGAGCGAACCGTATGACATGGACATCTCAAACTGTGTTGGGCTACATTCCCACGGAGATGCAAGGTTGCGTGAAGCAGCTCTTGCTTACCTTCAACAGCCAGCATTTCAGAAATCAGTGCACCAGAGCTGAAATGTCTCAAGCTGAAGTGTGTAAGTGTAACGTACTAGGGCTGAAGTGTGGAACGATTTGCAACACCACATTGACCTCAGGGAGTTGATCAACGATGGGGCTGAGGATTTCAATGACCTGCCCCCCGAAGAGTTCCAGTTTAGAGACCCCAGATAACGGAAGTCAGGCTGACAGGAAGGCACTCTGTCCAGCATATGAGCCCAAAGCCGATGTTCTCTGACAGTCCCTCATGAGAGCTGAGATGAGGCGCCACCTCATAGTTATTTTGCACATATATTATCGTGTGTCTATTAAAGGATGTACATGCCATTATGACATCTTGTACAGTGTTTTGCATGCTAAACCAAACCTAGTTCTGCAGCAAAGCCGTCCAACAAATCACACGTGTGTACCAACAGTAGCTTGTAGTATTTTGTTCGTTTTGAATACTTAGGCTACTAAGTCCTAGCCAGGTACACACAGAGTCAATTAGCGATTGTCAAGGTCTTCACCTCATGTTTCAGCACAGGGCAATATCCAGAGCTGACTTCCCTTTGCTGTAGACAACATTGTGGCCCTCTATGTTACCCTGAACTTCCTACTAGCAGTTATGTTTGCGAGGTGCTGACGCTTTTTTCCCTTGGGTGTGCAATGCATCAGCACTTGCAGCCATGGAGCATGTGGTACTCAGGCTTACTGAAGCTGACCTAATCCAGGTTTGTTGCTGGGCTGCATGGTGACTCCTTCGAAGGAAGATACAAGCAATTGCATGAGGCTGATGCATTAGTGTGACGCTCACACGGCAGCATCCTCTACCATAACATAGTCAAGAGGAAGAGCAACTGAAAGAATTGCTCTGCAGAAGGTGCACGGACTTCCATGCTGTGGAGGCCAGCCTGCAAGGAAAAGATGAGCCAGAAACCGTTTGAGCATTTAATTTGAGTGTTTGGACATCTTGGAGGACTTGGCTAATCTGTCAGCAGTCCTTGAGAGCACCACAGAGGATGTCAAAGCCACATTTGCCAACCCTTTGGAGCATACAAAAGGCTACAGAGCGGCACACAGCTGAGGTGTATGGCATAACATAGTGAGTGAGGTGTTGCAACATGCAAAAAGACTTTACAGAGTGTGCATGACCATGAGCAAATGTGGTCTGCAGACTGTTGAATGAACGCTTTGCAGGGTAAGACTGTGTGTCTAGTATAGTGTGATGAACTTGACATCCTCACAGCTTGCACTGGATGTACAGCCTAGAGGCTTATCTCTGTGGACATTGTCAAGCAACTGTCCGCAAACATGAGCTCAAAGCTGAGCCACTCTAAAAGATTGCAGGGTGGAGCTGACAGAGCAAAGCTGCCTGTTGAGTGACCCAGCTTTATATTGGCACAAGCGGTCACAAATGCAGATGCAGCTGCAAGTACAGCTGACGGCAGGTAGCAACTGCAACTGCGTTCAAACCGTCCTTGTGGTCGTCATGACACGCCTGCTTTGCAGAACATAGCGTTCCTCTTCCTGGCATTCGAATTCGAACGCAGTCAAGGTTCGGCAGCAGCACGCGTTCTATTGCGTTCTGTTCTGGACAGTGTGCATCATGACACTATGCGCACTCATGAATGCCGACACGTCAGATTCAAACACACCTGGACTGGCCAGTCTGTACCTAGCACCGGGCATGAGCCTAGACATACTTGAGACTGTGTTCAACAACGCTGACGTTCACGTGCAAATCTGACTTTCTGATTTACTTGATGCACACTGGAGGTCCAGCTGAGGCTGATCTTGCCAACTTCGCGTCTCTTGGAAAAGCACACTCTTACAAGGGACATGAGAGTTATGACAAGAACTATAGCTTGCAGATTCTATGCAAGCATCAAAGATGTGACAAGCGCGTGTCAGAGCGCCATGTTCTGCACATCACAGAGGCAGACAAGCTCCAGATCTTTCTGAAGTTCCTGCATTCACATCCAGCGAGGCCAAATCAGGAGGAGCCCTTGAGGATCACAGATAGGCGGCAGGTCTTTGCAAAGGCAAACACAACATTGCTACTGGAGGTTCAGATGGCTGAGTTTCCGTATCAGGCAACAACCCAGAACTTTGAGTTTGTAGTCAGCGAGATCAGCAAGGCGTTCTTACGCCGATACAACAGGCCAGAATACCGATTCACCAAGTCCATACACCATGCAGAGACCTGGAATGAAGGAAAGTATGGCTTCATAGTCATTGGGTAAGCTGACTCCATGGCTTAGCTGATGATCTTGTAAAAGTAGCAAGGGAATAACGATGTCTTGAGGCACTGAGTGCAAGCTGACATTTTGTGGCAATGATTGTAGGAAGGCAGTAGTGCCATTTGCTGACTTGGAAGCAGAGCTCCAAGACGCTGTGGATGAAAGATGCAACATAGTCAACAATGAGATTGGAGGATATAAAGAGGAAGCGATGTGTGAGAAAATGGCCAAGGTTTAGAGAAGCAACGGCTTGAGCATAGTCCAAACAGCGAACGGAGTCATAAGTCGTCACAGACAGCAACAGTCAGCCTTCAGCATTGTAACAATGCAAGGGTACAGCTTGCATCATTTTGCTACATTTGATGACTATCATGATGTGCTTGGGCTTGCAATTTTCAGACTTGTGTATTTCTAGATCACACACTGCAGCAAAAGCAAGATGTGTTGTAGTAGCTTGCATAATGACTACACCTTGTAGGGGCGTTTCACTTTTTCATAAAAGACTAGCAAACTCAATGTCTTGACCAACAGCTTGATACCTAGATCAACAGCCAATATGAAGTTCACGCAGCTTACGACTACTTTTTTTGCCCAAATCTCTATAGTTTTTAGGTAAACACATACTGAACATGTCAAAGCACATTGCTCACTTGCCACAGTGTGCTTCCTCTGCCTGCACAAAAGCAATTGTGCCTGCACTTGCAACTTGTTGTGTGTCATGTGCATCAGCAACCTCATCTGGCATAGCAATGCCAGTCTGGGTGTCAGCTCATGCTCATCTGTTTCTTCTGTGCTTGCTTGTGTAGAAGTGCCAGCAGCTTTGTCTGCCATTGGATTGCTGTGCAGGGCTTGCTAGTCAAAGAGACTTCTCTGCTGCTTTTTGCTGCTGCAGATGATTGTCTTGATCATGCAGCTTAACCAACCTCACGCAGTCTGTGGCATGTTTCTGCGTCTGCAAGTTGCCCTTATGCTTGCCATTACCAGTTGCAATGGTACCAACCTGTGCAGGGCTTGTCAGCCTTGGAGCGACGTGGGCATGATCTGTTCCAGATGGATTGTCATGGCAAGCTGCTCATTGCAAGATACAACGCCAATGTATTGATGGGTTGCATGATAGTGTCACAGAGCATATGCATAGCAATTGCATATCACAGCGAATCACTGCAGAAGTAGTAGTGTGTGTATGTCCAGCTCTGACCCTCGTTTGTCTGTGTAATTGTATGTGGGATGGTTGAATGGATGTGGTATGGCAGTTGTGATTGGAGTCTGGTGTGTGATGATTGTAGCGGTGATGTTGGTGGTTTGTGGTGTGGTATGTGGTATTAAATTGGTAGATGGTTTAGGAGTGTGGGTGAAGTCTGAATGGTAGTGAATTAGGAATGATGAATGGGGAACGTGGTAGTTTGAAGATGATGAGTTTGGACACTGGTGGGATGGGTGCATTCCAGAGATAAATATGATGGGTGGGGGATGGGGAATAAAGCGCACGCATTAGAGCCTTGAAAAATGGAAAAGCACCTCCCATGATGTTTGGTGCTGTTTGGGGATGATTTTTAGTGAGTTAAGGGTAATGTATGTGAACTAGTGGTAATGAGTGGTAACGTGATGGGATTTATTGGCTATTATTGATGTACTTGTTTGGGTGATTGGGATATTTTTTAGCATATTTCACCATCAATTGACGAAATTCAGTTGTGCTTGCTTTGTCGTTATGCACAACTGAACGCTGTAGAGGTACTGGACACAAAGCGTGTCTGTACACACCATTGCGCTGTTTGTCCTGGCAGATGAGCAAAGAAGTTTGTAGCTGATATGACGAATTACAAGTGATCTACAACATGCAGTGAGCAAACTGCAGCTGTGACGACGAGATGGAGCAGAGATGGCAGAAGGAGCTGAGGCTACAGATTGCATCTGAGCTGCATTTAGCTGAGCTGACAGTCCAGCTGACAAATTGGACTGACCCAACAAGACAGTGAACAAGTGGCAGCTGAGCTGACAGATTACACCGGAGCTGACATCTCAAAGCCAACCTGACACACTGCAACCGAAACAATAAATCACTGTCAAACTGTAAAAATACAGTGGAGCTGACAGAGTGCAGCCGAGCAGATACATTGCAAATCAGGAGAGCCGACATCTCAAGCAACATGTTGAGCTGATATGACAAACTCATCTGAACTGACAGGGTGCAGCTGAGCTGACAGTTTGCAGCTGAGCAGACAAAATGTGAGCTGACATATGGCAGCTGAGGCCAGCTGATACATGTGGCTTGGCCTGACTTGTGTACAACTGAAGCGTGTGATTTATAGTTCCGCATGTCGCTTTTATTGTAACGTGAGGTGTCGCCTGCCTATTACCCTGTTGCTAATCATCTGCTGCTGTCAACAATCAGCTCAGGCATGTTAGCGGCCAGGTGATTACAAAAAAGAGTTGCTCAATGTTCTCAGAAGCAGGCTGACAATCTAAGCCAGCGGAGCCTTGCCAGCAAGCGAGTTGACTGCATATTGCAGATGAGCTGACACATTGCAACTTGGCCGACACACTTTGACCAACATAAATAAATGCTGCAGCTGAGCACACAAGCTGACTGGTTGCTTGGCAGCTGCAGCCGAGCTGACTGCAATTGTCCGACCAATCTACAGGCACTACTGACAAGTTACACAGGAGCTGAGAGTCAACTGACAGGTCACAACCAAACACATAATGCAGCCGAGCTGACAGGATGCAGCGGAGCTGACAAGTGGTAGTGTAGCTGAGCTGACAGATAAAGTTGGAGTAGCTGTTTACCCTACCTGTTTTTGTAAAGACATATCACAACGCTTCATGCATCATCATGCACAGCATGTCGCATTTTAGATGTGCTTGCATTGATCTACATGAAGCGGGATGTGCAGCATGTTCATGTGCAGCAAATGTCAGTACAATCAGCACCCAAATGCACTCATTTCTAACAGCCCCTACACAGTTGTCTTGCCGTAGGTTGCATAGTCTATGATTCTCAGCTGAGTTGCAGCAAACAGCAAAATCAGTTGCAGCAGACAGTCAGCTCAATTGCAATCTGTCAGAGCTGTTGACCATACTGTTGCCCTCGCATCCTCACATGGCACAGGACAGGTGCTCTGTCCTGTCCTGCAAAATGTGCATCAAGCTGCCTGTTTCATGACCATCCGCATCAAAACTGTCAGCTCAGCTGCAACAGTCAGCTCAGTTGCAACCAAACAGTCAGCTCAGTTGCAACAAACAGTCAGCTCAGTTGAAAAATGTCAGCTTGGCGGTTGACTAGATTGCAACCTACCCCACTTGAATTGGCAAAGTGTAAGAATCACACAATGTTCCAATGCGGCACTCAGATTTGCGAAACACCAATGCATGCACAGCTGACTGTCACTTGCTACATGAGATAGCTGCTGAATGATCATGTCCATGTGTCACACCCAACTGCATATCCAGTATCGCACGAATTAAGTGCAGGTTGTGTATTTGTTCTGCTCAAACTTGTATGATGGCTGTTTGCTCGAATCCTTTGTGTCTGGTTCAGTATTTGAAGCAACGAATATACGCAGACTTCATTCCTATTCTGATTGCACGTTTGCCTGAGGTAGCTTTTTATGCAACAGCATGCCTGTCAAACAAGTCAATTGCTGAGACGCCTGGACGCATTGTCTGAACTCTGTAATGTGTGGCTGCGCACAGTCGGTGCATTTAAATCCATACATATAGATTTGTCATTGCTTTTACCTCTGTTATACCGTACGTGTAAAAATTGATCCCGCACCCCCAAAAAGCAAATTATTAAACGCCACCGCGCACCCTATCACGCGGGTCTAGGGCTAATTTCCAACCTACCGCGCGGCTGCGACATCAATTGCTCGAAATCACATCTATATTGCTCTGCTGCACCAAGAAACAATTCCTTGCACTTCATATGGCATCCCGGGAGTGGGCCCACTGCTGAGTATATGTTGTAGGGCTGCGAACTGCTACAGATACGCTGAAATGAACGGAACGGGCAGGCTTAACGTAATTAAAATTTGCATCACGCACCTCGTATCGCGCAGGGTGAAAATAATTGGCAAGTATGATCACGCACTCCGTGGCTAATTAATCTTTACACGTACGGTAGATGTGGCCATGTGGTCGGTGATAGTTTGACTTTGCTGGGAACACCAATTCGGCAGGCTGCCTCGACAAACTAAAGGCAGGGGGCGGCAAATGTGTCACGAAGGATTGAGCCTGGGATAGCGAGTGGTCGGTTGTAGAGTCACTTATGTCAGCGTCCTGCCATAGTTTCCGTGTCAGGTGTGCGGATGCTGCCAACCCACTCAGTGTCCGCTCCCCCACCAGTTCATGTCTGCATTCGTCTACCAAGCTGCATTGCGTGTTTGTCATGTGTGTCGTTGGCCGCCACAGAGAGATGAAAGCTGGCCTACAGGACAATTCGAGCAGGCTTGCTCTTTGCAGGAAACCCTTCAGGCCTGCAGTCAAGAGCGGTCAAGCCGTAGTTTCTCGAGGTGACAAACTCTTCTGCATTTTGATTGCACTGCACATGGTCAGTAAGAAGAGCAACTCTTAAGCCTGCAACAACAGGTGCTTGCCGCGTCTGCGCCCAAGCGAGAAATGTAAAAGCCAAAAAGCCAGCAGCTGGCAGCAAACATGGCGATTCCAGCAGCAAAAGTGGGCTAGGTATTGCTTGGTCCCATGAACGTCTGTTTGTGGCTATAGTGAACTCTGCAACATCAGCACCCACACATTCCACAAGCCATTGGTCTGGCATGCAATCTTATGTTCTACATGTGTCTTAGGTCATGACACAGAGCATGTATCAGTGCAAAAGACAGTGCCTCTTGTCAGCACACCTGCAGATGCTGATCTTGAGCAACATGAGGTTAGTCATGGCTGTCAATGATTTGTGCAGACTCCTGCCTGTCAACAGCTGCCATGTCTTTGTGTGGTGCTGCAATTGTGAAATCACTTTCAGGAATGCGTCTTCAACCTGACTAGTTTGATGACAGAAGGCTATTTTTGTTTATCATGTGCTGCTATTGCATTCAGGCTGACATGGAGCAATTTGACAGAATGTTCACATTTCAGTATGACCATGTTTGTTGCATGTTGCTCAAGGCCCTGTTCTATGCATCTGAGCGTGGCATTTGTCTAACAACAGGGCAAATTTTTTGATGCGGTGGTCAAAGTGTACTGCATCCATACAGAACCAAACTATTCACTACCATGGCAGCGGAAACGGCAGTACAGCTCAACCAGCAGTGGCTTCATGGTCAAGAATGAGGAAGGGCAGCGTTGTCTGCTGACCAATGCCCATTCTGTAGAATACCATACACAGGTCTATTATACCTGGCTTGAAGAAACATCAGACAAGTCAATGGCCGTGAAGGGCATTCACTTTGCAGATTTTGTTATTCTGACATGCATGCTAGCTGCTGTTCATGATCACCCTCTGACACAGGCCTCACTCATTTGAGCCAACCTGTACGGACTGCTTGTCGTTGAAGATAGGATGCTCTGAAACAAGCACATGTATGACAGGGCAAGGATTGTAGTGTATGCAACTGTGTAGCCTCTGATTGCTCACTAAGTTTTGCTCCATCACTCTCTGGTGCGTGAACCGTTTGTCTGCCATACAGGTGAAGGTGAAGAGAAGAGGAGATGATCAGAAGTTCATTGCTGAGGTGCTGGCCATTGGCGTTGAGTGCGACATTGCCTTGTTGACGGTTAAGGACGAGGCCTTCTGGGAAGGCGTCAAGCCACTCTCTTTTGGACCCCTTCCTCGCTTGCAGGTGCTCTGCTAGGGTTGCCGCTGCGTAAGCATATGAAATGACTGTGCAGACTGTGAGTAAATACTTCAGCCAAGCCAGATATGCAAGGTACATAACTTGAATGGAGCAGGGGTGTCGGGTGGCAGACAGTGGCCCTGCAGATTGGGCAAAACATGCTTGTTGTAATGCACCATCTGTATGTTTGACAGCAACAATAATTCTTGACCAAACTGTTGTCATTGTTGCAGGATGCAGTGGCTGTTGTGGGCTACCCAATTGGAGGTGACACCATCTCAGTCACATCCGGTGTGGTCTCACGCATAGAGGTCACCTCCTACGTGCACGGCAGCACAGAGCTACTGGGTGTCCAGATCGATGCCGCCATCAACAGTGGCAACTCTGGTACCACTTGTCTGTGTCACCTCCTGCAGCAGCCCACACCTTGCTGCCTGGTGACTGTCGCTTGTGTATTGCTCAGGCATTTCTGAGATTCCACAAAGACCACTGTACACTGGGGGACTCACACACCAACATGACACATGTGATTGATCTTGTCACAGGTGGGCCTGTGTTCAATGAAGTTGGGGAGTGTGTAGGCATTGCTTTCCAGTCTCTCTCTGGCAGTGATGCAGAGAATATTGGCTATGTCATTCCCACGCCAGTCATCCAGCACTTCTTGACAGACTTTAGGTATGCCTAGCTTATAACTTGCAGCTGTCAGGTGACTGTGGTGTGCCTGCCAAACATCAGAAAGCCCTGAAAAGGCTGCAGTCATTTGCAGGACCAAAGCATATGGCAAGCTTATCAGCTGTGACTCAACACATGCATTGCATTGTATGCAGTCACATGTGCATCATCAATTGGCTCAAGCTTTCATCATTGATAAAAGCTTGAGCCAACTTGTACTGCTATTATTGCACTTATATGAGCACATGTTCACATAGTGCATTTGCCACGTCAATATTCCTCTCTCATCTTTGGCAGAACACTGCAAGTGCAGCTGGGAGAGCTATGCACCGCCATACCCAGTATGCGTTGAGCTGCTTTGATGGTGGATGGATAGTGCAGGCGGAATGGCAAGTTCACAGGCTTCCCAGTGATGGGCATGAAATGGCAGCGAATGGAGTCCCATGCCTTGCGCTCTGCATACAAGATGAAGAAAGAGCAGAAGGGCATCCTGGTGCGGCATGTGCAGCCAACCTACGAGACAGCTAAGCACCTGAAGCCTGATGACATCATCATGCGCTTTGACGGCATCCAGGTGGCCTCTGACGGCACTGTGCCCTTCAGGTCTGCCCTTAATGCCCTGCCATGACCCAACCGTTATCCCTACCCATGCCCCTCCCCCATCACCAGGTGGCACCAGCAGCTTGCTGGCATGGTCTGCTTCTGACAAAGCATGGGAGTATGCCGTTTCTGGAGCTGTGCCTGATGTGAGCCTTGCTGCAGCAGCAGTCGCGGCACATAGCAGTGTGCTCATTGGTTAAATGTTTTAGGGCCTTTGAGACAGACACGTACTGACACACATGCAAATATGCTTGGACTGATACCAACATGCCGTCAGAATAGTAGCAAGACATTTTGTTGCAGCGTTAGCATCAATCAAGTTGAGCTTAGGGTTGGGCTCAAAAGAATCGTCTCACCCTCCCTCTCCTGTTTGCTTCCAGTGGCCCTGGGGCAGGATGAGATTTGTTACGGCCAAATGCTGGTGTGTTTACATCGGGTTTGGTAACCCATTATTCATGGCCAGGTCTGCTTAGCTGATTGTGTGATGTAAACATTACATGCAGTGATTTAAGAAAGTGTCAGTGTTTCAACTACACACACCTGTAGTTAAATGGCAGCAGAAGCAGTGCTGCTTATTGCAGGGAAAAGGAGCGAATAGCGTTTAACTATTTGACTTCACAGAAATATTCTGGGGAACAGGCAGTCTTGGATGTGTGGCGGGAGGGGCAGGAGGTGCAGCTCACCATCCAGCTCATGCGGCCTCGTCTGCTGGTCCCCCTGCACCTGGCCAACACAGACCCCTCCTTCTTTGTAGTAGCCGGTCAGCATTGTCAGCTGTTTTCTTTGCACTGTGACCTGGCTTGTGCAGGATCAAATATGACAGCTACCAAGCCTGCTTGTGCTGGTCTACATGTCATGTTGTGCTGATGATGTCATGGAGGCAGGCTGCAATTGTGCATGGTATTGTGCATGGCGATGCAGCATTGCTCAAGCATTCTTCAAGCGCTTGCTTCAGTTACAAGTGGCTTAACATATGGTGAGCAGGGCGCTAAGCAATTGCATTGTGCAGGCATCATTTTCACAGTATGCTCAGAGCCTTACTTGCTGAGCGAGTATGGAGCTGAGTACATGAGCGAGGCCCCAGTCAAGCTACTAGAACGATTGATGCATGGTGAAAGACTGGAACCAGATGACCAGGCATGTCATACATGCTGTCAATGCCTGAGCCACCTGTGTTGATGTTGCTATTCAATTCCTGTAGTGCGCATATTGGCACTGCCACATGAGCTCCACAGGCAGGTACAATGGGATTAGGGTTCTTCTGCTACAGTATTCTACCTGTGCGTCTCTGAAGAAGCATGCCTTGCAGTTACCAGCCGAATATACAGAATGAGCTGCAATGGTCACTGCAAATGTTCTTGTTTGCTGCCACTTCACACCATGTTGTACAGCTGTAGCATGAGGAGTGGCAATGCTGTGCAGGTGGTTGTCCTGTCTCAGGTGCTGGCCTGCGATGCAACTCTGGGGTATGAAGACTACTGCAATGTGCAAGTGCTCAAGTTCAACAGCACACCAGTGAGAAACCTGAGACACCTCATTCAGCTCGTGGCCAATTGCCCTGATCATTATATGCGATTTGATTTGGCCTATAAGGTATGGGATGTTCTCTGTGCACACTGGCTTTTGCAATGGTGATGATGCAACATCACCAACCTTCAAAGTATTGTTATGACGCGTACACCATTAATAACCAGGCGTGTTCACAAAGCATTCCTTGGCATGTTCACAAAGCCCTTCCTAAGCATACCTAAAGCATAAAGTAACTGTTTGTGCAATGAAGCTGATGCCACTTTACAAGGGTGTGAGCCACAACTCCAGTAGTAACGTACAGTCTTGCACTAGTGGCCTGTGCCTGAATATGCAATGGTGAGTGCAGGAGGTCGTGACGTTGCAAACTGATGCAGTAAAGGATGCCACTGCAAGCATCTTAGAGCTGCATTCAATCCCAGCTGCAGTATCAAAAGATCTGTTGGCCCTTTTACTAGAAGTGCAACATGTTGTGCCACCTGCAGCAGCTACAGCACATGCTGCTAATAGCTGAAGGACACATGCTGCTGACTCTAGATCTAGACCACATGTCAAGCAATTGCGGCACTAGGCAACCCTATTTTGACTTGTAAAGATACCGTGTTGATGCACAAGAATAAATCATCATCACATGTTCTGCATAAGGATTTTACTCTTCTTTGTAAGAATGTTATACTCCTCTATAGTCTTGGAAAGGACAATAAGGTGATTTTATCAAGATATCATGTAGTATATTCTTACGCTGTTTGTTAGTGGTAGGTATGTGATCCTCCTTTATTAAGAGTTAGTCTGCCCCTTCTTATGGCCTTAGAACCTGGGACACAGTGTACGACTGGAACCACTTATGGTTTCTCCCCTCAAAGCCCCTAAATAGGTATGCAGGATATGCGTATACAGAATCAATTCGAATTCGAATGGCTACTGGGAATTCAGTTGCCATGGGGTACAGATCAGCTGATTGCATGCCAAATTGATTGCCATACAATGGAGAAGTACTCATGGCTTGCAAGCTTGACCTTAATAACTTCCACTTTTGAGGTTACAGCTGAGATACCATGTGATTTAAGGTCAAAGTAGCTCATGCCAATTCACCTCTACTTGCCAATCACACTTGATTGGGCAGGTATCATTGCAACTACACGTTCGGTGCTATATACAAACTTTCTTGCTGACCCAAGATTTGCTCAACTCACCACAGACAGTTGTCGCACATGCTAGGCTAGTAGACAACAAACATCAGCATTAGCATCTTGCAGGTCAGTACGAGTAGCTACTCCTCCCACTGCCTAATGTGCGCCTTGTTTGGTGGGGGTACTGCTGGAGTCTGAATGCCCTTGGGGCGTCTAGCACTCTGGAGGTCACACTGCACCATTTCTTGCACAAGGGTCTGCATCAAAACAATGCAAGCTGGCGTCATTGCAAGGTTGGCAACATTGCAAAGTTGGTAACATGTGAAGAAGAGGAAAGGCGTTAAGAAGTACAGGAAATCTTACTGACCTTCTTCGACAAAAGAAGACAGCTGGAGCAAGCAAGTCTGAGAGACCCAGGCAGGTAGACGCCATGACGCCGCAAGCGGCACACAAAGGCAACAGAAGCGACATAGTGCTTCTCTCACAGCAGATTGTAGACTACACGAGACCACAGCTTTTCGCAGTTTGGAAAGAGCTCAATCCTGATGGATACGAGCCAGGATCCAAGAAAGACCTTCAAAAGTACTTCATAGAGCGCTTTGGTCAGCATTATCGTCAGCATATCTGCATTCGGTGCCGTTTGCTGTCAACAGCCAAACACCTTCGACAGCCTCCCATCGTCAAGAAAAAAACTTCCCTCCCACAGCCTCTAGGCCAACTGCGGACCTGCCACAGCGGTTGTCATACAGCAGAGCTGTACAACGAGCATCTGATGATACAGACCGCAAACGGAGAGAGTGCGAAGAGCGGTTGATCAAACTGGAGAGGGCAAGCGAAGCGCATGATCGCCAGTTTGAAAAGATCAAAAGAGACCAGAAGAGTCTGAATCTGGTTATGTACAACATACCAGAAGAAGGAGAGAGAGCGAAGAACAGGTTCGAGGTACTCAAAACCCTGAACACAGAGCTCGATACTGCAGTTGAGACTGCACTGGATAAGTACGGTGAAAAAGATCTGGAAAAGTTGTTCACCTGTATAGTAGCTGCAGAGCGCATAGGCAAGTTTGTTGCTGACCGCACCAAACCTAGACCGGTACGATTGGTGTTCAGCTCACTGATACATAGGCACCACTTCCTGAAGTTTTCCAAGGACTTCAGGCAAGCAGGATTCAGGCTTGATGATGATCTCACAAGATCACAACAAGCTGAGCGGAAAAGTCTGAGCCTGGATTTCCAGAGTCTCAAAACCAAAGGGTACCAGCCTTACTTTCGAGGCTCGCTTCTGCAATACTACAGCGACAACAAAAACCACACATGTGTGAAGGGAAAAGCAGACAGAATCCCAGCAGCTGCATGACTCATTAGCTGTCACAAATGAGCCATACTATGAAATGATATATGCATGTGGACTGCAGACCTTCTGCAAGGTTTCACTTGTCTGTGTAAAAATCTGTGTATTATGACTTCCATGTCGACATATGGATCATAACAGTGGTATTTGATACCTAGTGTCACGCTAAGAGATTTTATTTGTTGCATATTTATGTACTTCCCAAGCACGGTGACAATTTCTCAACAGTTTTCTGATGATGATTTTGTTTGTCTATGTTACTTTTTTGTCTGTTTCGTTTCCTGATGAAAAACTGCAATTTAGTCAAATGGGCTAGCTGGCCCCAACTACTGTAAAATCCCTGACTGACTGACCTACAAGGGAGTAGCACAAGGGTCCCAGTGCAACAGTCGTTTTGCCTTGGAAGGGTTTCCAAGCAACAACTCAACTTCTGTGGCCTTGCCGAGTATTTGGCGTCCACTCTGACCACAACATCCCCCTTTCTTGGGCCAGCAGCTGCTATGCCAACTTCATGTAAACCAGTCCCTGTCCACCTGCGCGTACAGGACACCAAGATCTGTTGCTGTGGTCAAGCAAAGGCACAAAGACTTGCCTTATAGTGCAAGCAAGGTATCATGCTGCTGCCATCACGCACTTTGCACAACAGGCAAGTTGCATGATGAAGACTGCCTACCGAAGGGGAATGCCAACTGCCTCAAATGCCATTTCAGCAAATTTTCTGACTGTAGTTGTGATCCCTGTTGCAACTACAAAGTCATCTGGGACTTGCTGCTGCAGCATAAGCCACATACAGCTTGAGTCAAAAGTTTAGGTCGGAGCAGTGAGACCTGCACGTTTCGACAGTGGTATCAAGCAAGGCGCTCAATTAGCTCTGCTGCGCGACCAAGCACAGCAAGTCAACCGGCACACCTTTCTCTGTTCGGGTTCACCGCCGTCGAAACCGGCTGTAGCGCGAGTGAAGGCACCAGTACTGTTACAGTGCAAGCAGGCTAAACACAGAGCCCCAACTTGGCAGCTGTGCGGCACGCAAAAGGCATAGGAAAGACTCGCTTTTCTTGGTCAACGTTCGTGGCAAAACAGGACAGCTGGCACCTGTAGTATCCACTTCCTGCAGCGAAGCAACAGCCAAGCAGCAAGAGTGATTTCACAGGAAGACGCAGAAGCTTGCTGCCTGAACAAGCTTTCCTCTGACAGAGGGAGAGCCTGTTCAGTCTGCTGACTGCTGGCTGCCGGCTGCTGACTGCGTCTTCGACTGCGTCGAAAAGCTCAAAGCTGTTGTACCCCGCTGACAGCAGGATTCTGAAGCTGTTGCTTTCAAACTTGATCGTGCAATCCCCAAGGGCATGCTGACACATGATGCAGCCACAAATGGGAGTTATAATGTACATTGCAATCTCACGCAATGCAATGGTCCAGACCTAAATTTATGACGCAAGCTGTACAATGGACGTAGTCTTGGGCGTGACCCCAGTCACGTTGAGCATCCAGATTTCCCAACTCTACATAGTCCTCCTGCTGAAGGTGAACGCGTACAGCTCCCGTAGTTATTTTGCGCGTGACGAAGTGCTCACCCCGGCGTGGGGACTCGTGGTTAAACAGAATGCCGTTGCAAGCAAACATGTTGTACGCTTCCCTGCACCACGAGGTCATACCACGATCTGAGCTAAACGTCCCACACAGTCGTGCTCGTTCTGGCGATCAAAGGCACCAAAGGCACGCACAAAGGCATCTTCACCCCATCGGCGTAGCAAGCACTATCAGAGAGTTTGCGGTACCGGTAATTTTTGACGATCCAGAAACCAAACAGCTTGGACACAGCGTATGGGGATCTTGGGTAGAAGGGAGTTGTTTCCGATTGTGGCACCTCTGCGACCTTGCCGTACAGCTCTGACGTGGAAGCTTGATATACTCGAGTGTCGTGCGACAGGCCAGCGGATCTAACTGCCTCCAAAACATTCAGCACGCCCTGCGCAGCGAGAGCGTGATAAAGCACAGCATCCCCATGAAGCAGCAATTTTTTGACGAAGGAATGCTCGAACAGATGAGACTGGACGCTCTGAAGTAGTAGTTCGTACCTGACCGGCGACGTCTGCTGTATAGGACGGCAATTCGAAGGATACTTGGACGTGACTTTGAGCTGCTAGATTGTACACTTCTCCGGGGCGGATCTTGGTGATCAAGCCGCACACTGACCCAAAATCCGTCACATCACCAAAGTGCAGATGGATTCTGTACGCATGATCACTGCCTGCAGTAACACGATATCGCAACGAGATTTGCGTGTCTGCGGATATGCCAGGAAACATGAGGCTATGCCCTGAACCCCTACCGGCAACCAGCAAGTGCTGAATTCTTTCCAAATTTGGTGAGCTTATTCTGCGCTTTATACCGTGCACCACGTAGCCTTTCGCAAGCAAGAGCTCAGCCAAGTACGACCCATCCTGTCCGGTAATCCCAGTAATCAGGGCCACTTTGTTGTGTGGGCCGTCCATTTCCACTGTGAACTCAGCTGTCAACAGACTCCAAAGCCATAAAGCAAATGCACTCGAGGCAAATGATGCATCATCTGCTCTGTCCCCCGCGACTTGTGGGAGCATCATGAGCTTTGCTGAATTGCATGAGAGGGGCTCCCAGGGACACGCATGTGGTTTAATCAGAACAAGAGGCATCGGCTGTAGAGCAGCCGTTGCCTGCCATTCGGGGACTCAGCAAAATGGGTGTTACATTCCAACACTCAGCCTGAGCGTTGAATTCCAGCATACAGTGGGGCCCATAAGTATCGGTCGGACCAGGAACATGTGCGAGCTCCGACACTAATGCGAAGCGCAAGTCTGTGTTTAAGCGGCGGTCCTTCCGAACACAGCAAGTCAACCAACACACCTTTTTGTGTACGGCTTCACTGGCGCAGAAAGCGCTTGTAGCGCATGTGTGGCGCCGGTGAAAGCAACAGGTCTGTGGCAGTGAAACAAGGCTGACAGCAAGGCCCCAACTTGGCAGCTGTGCGGCACGCGAAAGACATACACAACGATAGCCTGTCACCCTGGGTCTTCGGTAAAACTAGTCAGCTTTGACTTGTAGTATCCAGTTTTATCAGTGAAGCAGCAGGCATGGAACAAGAGCGTTTGCACAAGAAGCTTGCTGCCTGAACAAGCTTTCCTTTGACACAAGGAGAGCCTGATCAGTCAGCAAGCCTTTGTTTTCAGTGAAGTAACTTGCACATGCACAACACAGCAGTTTACTTACCAGCTTAAAAAAAAATGCCAGAGTTTGGCCCTCCCCTTGCCCCTTGACTTTGACTTCGACGCAGACGCTGACTGCTGACTGCGCCAGCAGCTTTCTTGCTGAGCAAAGGCTACCCCAAATTTTGAACGAAGTCTAAAGCTTTGGCTTTCAAACTTGGTCACGTAAGATGCAAGACCATG
>JAABUI010000629.1_pt1 | contig 24493 bp, 28 predicted proteins | sample 5559111 | NCBI WGS metagenome assembly JAABUI01 (sample SAMN10711870, study PRJNA513365) | rock metagenome | isolation source: Antarctica rocks | place: Antarctica: Victoria Land, Buttleship Promontory
CAGGTCTCCCCGTAATGCTGATGGAATACCATCGTTTGCACCGGCTAAGGTCTTTTGAAGCCCCACGCCTCCTTCCCGTCGAACATCTGAAGATCAAGTAGGCGACTCCCGTCCCGTACCTCGTTGACATGCCTTCGATATTTTGAATCTGCAACGGCTCTTTTGTAGCGTGTTACAGGAACGGGAGATAGGCAAATTAATCTCGATGAGGAGCTTCTAGCTCTCCTGTCTGGCCTTCACCCTCCATCTCCTGGAAATTCTGACAGAAAGGTGAACCCAGCTCGCCTAGTCGATCGGGCAATTCTTTTATGTCATCTGCTGCTGATTTCTCGTGACGTACGTCATCGCCATGCATTTCACATCGTGTCTTCCCAGCTTCAAGTTCAGCTTTCCATTGTGCAAAGAGACCTGCACCTGACGGGCTCTCTGAGCCTTGTTTAGCCAGCCTCGGGTGCGTATTGTTTCGTTGCTTGGAGTGGTAAACTATGTGGTGGAGTTTGAGGGTGAGGAATGCGATCAGTGCGACTACTGGAACCACGCCGACGAACGTGAAGGCAAATTCGAGCGTCGGGACGGTAGAGGAAGAGAATAGACTTGAGACGGAGTTTGTGGAGTCTGGGGAAGACGGAGATGGGCCTGCGTTGGCAATCGATTCTCTTGGGTTGAGACTACCATGTTTCGACAACGTGGGCACGCAGATACAAAGACCAAAGAGAAGGTAGGCAAGCAGACATATCTTGGAGAAGATCATATTTGACAATTCCTGGGACTTGGGTTGAAGAACGGAATTGAGCAATCAACATGTTAGGAAAGGAGAGGTCCACAACAAGAGACTCGTCCTATATAATGAGATATCGTGAAGCTGAGGTGGCAGTGCCAAAATCAGCAGCACCACTAGAATTTGAAATAACATAGGACAATTTTTATCCCGATTCCAAACAGTCGTTTTGATGTAGATCGAGAATCCTATGCTCAAGCTTAAATGCGCAAGCGCTTCTTCCCACGGAATGACCCGATGAGGGCGGGTACTCGTACAGATCGTCGCACTACAACTTCATACATACTTATCGAGAGCTTGCGCGCTTATAGCTATCACGTGGCTGAAAGGGAGCGTAACAGAGATTGATCGCGCCAGTCAAATAGTAAGTCGAAGGCGATCAACATGGATCATGGGCTGTGCCGGACGTAAGTCTCGGCAGTGGCTCTGTGGATGCTAATGTATTGGTAGCGGTGACAGCAAGCCGCGGCTGTTGAGCTGTCAAGGTACCGCTAGCTCTTTTGAATGCTCTTCACCTCTCAATTCATGCGTACCACCGAGGTGAATAGGTCTACGGGTATCATCTCCAGTCGACATCTCGGTCATTGCTCCCGCACCTGACATCTCCAAGTCTGACTCTTGAGCGGCTAATTCCTGTCTTCCCTGGCCAAGATCCAATTCAGCTTTCGGCTGAAGGTAAGGCTGAGCCTCCTCGGACTCAGGACTATCTCCTTTGGTTGAAAGATGCTTCTGCCTCCTATCTACGTAGCGTATGCATAGAGTGAGTAAGACTGCCGCAATGATAACGACAGATGCTGTCACGCCAATAGTGATCTTATCGTGTAAATTCAATGCTAAACCCTTTAGCGCATTCAAAAGCTAAGAGTGTGATTGTTACCTTTAGGCACATACTCTGCAGTGGGGTCCACTGAAACCTCAGTTGGAAAAGCTGGCAGCTTAGTGCCAGAGCCATCAGGCATTATTGACGCCAGCGCTGTTGTTACTGGGGTGCATCCAGCGAAAGGTAGATAGGAAAGGAATGAGGACTCCGCAAGTTTCTCAAAGGCTATTGGATTTGAACGAGAAGGTCTCGGGGTGGATAGTGGCGACGCCGAGGTAAAAGCCAATGTTTTGATTCAACAATCCTGTGCGGAGAGTGACGAGGTGACTCCGAACGCATGGGAGACTAGGTAAGTGACTCGTACGCTGGAGAAAACGATCAGAAGTTCGAATAGGACTCGAAGGGAAAAGACTGTTCCTACTGTACAGCTTGCTGGCGATTATGTGAGCTCCATCGACGTGAAAGGGTCTCCAGTCAATGTGGTGGGCGGGCTAAGGGTCACATGAAGTTCCTCGCAGGATGCTGCTCATGGAGGTCACTTCTAGCATTCTAGCAAGTAGACCGAGCGAAAAACTTATGTAAAGTCGGATTAATGTGTGGTCGGGTGGCGTATGACTGCCAAAGCAGCCCGCTACCCAGAACAATCAAGCTCAATAGCCTAGCAAATTGTCCCCAGCAATTTGACCGTCTGGATTCGGTTGATATTCCCTTGGCAAGGGCCATTGAGGGTATTGACGATCCAGAATGGATCACAGTCCATCATCGAGTACGGCATGGGTCAGTGGCAATTTTCTGGTGACTGTCATTGATTTACGGTGTGCCGATCGAGCTGCAGGCGTGATGTACTCCGCCACTCGGATCGACGTCACCGAGTGGCCTCGCACCACTCAAATCAGAACGAATGTATGCAGGTTTCGGGTCATTCTCCTAGATCAGAGCACAGCGCATGTTTCATAAAGCGAAACGAAAATTCGGATTGGCCGTCCGGACGGGGAGCATCATTGGTAATTCGGATGGCATGGTGGTGACATCTACTTGTTCTCCGAGATGCACGCAGATTCCAGCCTAGTGCACACATATAGCTGACGATAGATAAGGAAGCAGCTCTTGAGAGGTACACAAAGGCCGAAGGTGCTAGGTGATAGGCTGAGAGCAGTGGGTACCCCACACGACACTCAGTGATTGATACAGATTATCAGCGGCAGACGCACGCTTGCATTCGAACCAATGGGGCGCGGAAATTGGCGTCACCAACGGATGTGAAATGGAATCGGTGCTAAAGGCCTCAACTTACCCCGACTTATCTGTCATGATTCTCCGAGTGTTTTGCCCGGAGTCATTACCTCGAAGGTTTCGAGAATGGACCTCTAACAACCTTGATGAGACTAGTACTCCCTCTCAACGGCGCCAGAAGTGAAGCATAGACTGGTAAGTCAGCGTCCAACTCCTCGTTGGCGGCCCGATCGGTTGCCCAATCCTCAAGAGTGAGGTCTTTCAACTTTCGTCGCCCTTGGCCTTCTTTTGCCTTCAGCAGTAGTTTCAGAAAACAATCCCACTGTTCTTGCTGTTTAGGGTATTTGGAGTCACTATGGAATTGAAAGGAATAGTTGCCAATGCGTTGCTCCTTAGACGTCTCGATGACTAGATGCAGGCTCTGAACGCAATGAAGTCGTTGTATCAGGGCGTCTGATTTTGTAACAACTTCTTTGAGACTGTAGTAGGGCGAAATGAGAGACAGCAGGAATGTGTTCTTAGAGTGATAGTAATCAAATGCCTCGTGATAGATTTGACGATTAGTCAAGAAGACACTACGGACTGTTCGACGCGGATCATCGGTTCTGAAGATATTACCCCCAACCAGGTGAGGCAAGCCCGTGCTTCCATCTATCAAAAGATGCGAATAAATCGTGTGACGGATCTCTAGAGGGAGAGCTAAGAAGGTGGGCGGATACCACAAGTATGGCATGGTATTTGAGGAGGAGGGTGTTTAGATCTTTGATACTGGAAGCAAGACAGCCCGCATACGGTGTTTTAAGCATACCAACTGGGCCGTATCTTATGGCTTAGGCAGCAATGACTTCTTCGAGATGATCAATAGGCACAGAGTGAGAAAAGCAATCGTACTGAGCTCGTAGACTCAGATTCAAGGCCACGGCTGTGGATGTGACCAGTCACCGTGAACGACTATCACTTGTCTCCTCGCACTCGAGATGTTTTAAAGTCGGTAAAATGGTGACGATACAGCAGCGTACATTATGTAAGCCGGCCAAATACGACGCCGTCTTTTTACTAACTTAGCTTCAGGACAAGCCTCCCCACCACATTTCCCTCGCAGCCGAGTAGGCCCCGTATCGAAAGTCGAAATTACAGTACATACAAAACGCCGATACTTGACCTGAGTCGTCCATGAGAATGGGCAGAATAGGTGACGGCGATGTCCACGCCGCCTACGTGGAGTTCCGCGCAAAGGAATCTGATAAGGTACCACCATTGCCGTTCACCCATCCTCGACCGCACCCTTTGCCATCGCCCTCCTTGACCAGTATTCAATCTCATCATTATTACAGTGTCTGTCGGCGCAATGTATCTATTGCCAATCTGTCCGAGCGAAAAACACCTCTCGCCAACGCCAGCACTTGCTCGAATGTCCCAACTACCTTGGTGCAATGAAGGAGCATAATCCCGACAATCCTATCTTACACGAATCCATCAATGGCACCCCAACGGTCACACCAGCCAAAGCACCCAAGCTGAAGCGCGATCATGAAACCATGGTCAGCGGCTTCCAGGGTGACACTGCCTCACGCTCATTCCCGATCCCGAAACCTGTCCTCGAGCGCGATTTCCAGATGAGCGTCCAGCTCAACCCCAAGATCTCGGTCGGTCCGGGCATATGGGGTCAACGCAATTGGGTCAGCTACATCTCTGGGCACTGGAATGGGCGATGGGGTAAAGGCACCGTGGTTGTACGTCTGCGCTTCGCTCTCTGCATTCTTGCTAGTCATTGACCCTCCCACTCCCAGAATGGCGGCCAAGACAAACAACTTGTTGCGCCTGACCTCTCCACTCATCTCGAATCCTCGTACCTTCTCCAAACTCACGACCACCCTCCTGCCTTCATCAGCGTCAAAAATGAAGGGTGGCGCGTTGGACCTCGCGAAGTGCTGGAGAAGCTCGAAGACCCTACACAGGCGGATGAAGTGGACCCCAAAACTTACAGCTTCAGACTCTACATCCATATGGAGACTGGTGACACACGGTACTTACATTTGAATACAGGAATGTGGGTGGGCAGTGGCGTCAAGAGAGGCACTGAAAGTGGGTGTACTACAGCGGGCTAAGGAATGACAGCTGACTCTTTCGGTAGTCATTTACGATGCTTATCGAGTCATTTAAATCTTTTCCAAAGACCATTCCGAATTTAGACGACCGCAGTAAAGTTACCACAGCGCTTCTTCGATAGCTTCAATTCTCCCAACGACCCTTCCACATGACGAACCTTATTCCGATCGACATCAATGCGCTGGAGAATTTGTAAACTCTTTGCATAATACCTTTGCAGGTTCCGGTTTCTGAAATGGCCTTGTTGTAAGCCGGCGTCAGCTCAATTGGGGGTTTGTTGATTTCGTTGTATAGGGAATCACAATCCACATTGACTCATATCTAATGCTTAAAGTAAAGTACCACAATTTCACCGGCAAGCCCGTGTGCTTGTACAATTTTCATACACTTTTGTTATGGCTCGCTTAATTGGCATTACATGACCTGTAAACATCTGTTTGACGTGTCCTCAAGTAACAAGTAGCTCGCACGAGCTCCAAGTCATAGCCCTCTCAAATTCTTGCGTCCTGTCTCTTCCTAACGTCTATCGTTCTAACTCAGTGCTATCTCTCCTTTGCTGTGTACACAAGAAGTATGCCATGTCAATATTCCAATTGAGCTACAAGGCCCTTCCTGAAATTCCTTGCTCCGAGGCTCCCTAAGAGCACTCACGGATGTTTCCAATTTCTAAACCTTTGACGGATTCATACTTAAAACCTCTCTGTTCTCAACAAAGCGACATCCTATTGATATCGTATCAATAAAGTGAATATCTGAGCGATCTTCCAAAACTTATCAAAATCAAAGAAGCCTAAATCATTCGAAAAATCCCACCTTGCTACTCGACACGTGATGTCTCAAATGGTTCACAGGGATTCTCCGGTAGGCATGTGCTCATGACCCTGGCCCCCAGGTCTCAAGCCTAGACGGCTTACGAACCAGTCGAAGACACAGAAAGCAGCTGGGAAATCTGTCTGGACTATGACTCACGCGTTGGAGGCTGTCGATTTTCACCCATTCTGCAGTGCACAACTTGTACGAGATCAGAAAAAATCTCCCTATACTTGAGTCGAAGAGCAAGCAAGTTGCATTGAGGTACGATTCATGTCCAGAGTCGATCCATACCTTACTTCGATTGGCCGGGCTACCGACCTCAGGTAGCGCATTCAGATGGTCTCAGGCAAGGCCTTTCACAATAGGAGTATCTAGAGTCATGTCGACTTGTCGGGGCTCTTTCGAGGCACCTACGCCCGTTCAAGCAGCCCGCATGGCTTTGATGAAGACTTTCAGGACCAAGGTTCCCAACTTGATGATTTGAATAGCCGGTGCTATTGTCCCCGGATTCGGAGCAGCCTTTGTGACTAGAGAGGATGTGATGACAGGATTGCAAGGATGTTTGGGGATTTGTTTAACAAGTCACTCAAGATTCATGACAAGCGTTGAAGCAGATTGGAAGTGACGATGAGCATTATTCTGATATCCTATCAGTCAGCGCAGTCATCGATCAAAACCTAGGCCAACAAAGATCGACCTGGTCTGATTTCCCACAAGAAGATTGCACAGGAGCACTGAATGCCTCATGGCACTCATGGGCAAGACATCAGCAGTAGGACGAGGCAGGCCTCTGTGGTAACAGGACTCTGACGATCGAAAGCGAACGATGCTACTTGAGTCGGCAGTGTCGAGGCATCAACAGCCCGAGTGAGCTGAAATTCTGGGTGATACTAGATTGCTCTGATGGGGTCTGATCTGACCATGTGCTAGGATGTTGGTAGTCTGGGAAGCGACATCTGTAGTGAAGGTACACCACTTATAACCATATTCAAGTTCTAGCCAATTTATTGAAAAATCTAATCATTAATGTGTACTTACTAAATTAAATACAGTCTGATCGTCCGAGCTTTAGTCTCACCGTCACAGCCTTGTTGATTGCGATCACAGAGCACTGTCATTTGGGATTACCTTAGCAAGAGTCTTGATGAACGTGCACTTAAGAGGAACGAATTCGCACATAACATGGTTCCATCCCGATACGCGCTCCATTTTGTTTACACATTCGATCTATTTGTTACCACGCCATCATGATGTCGGTCAAATTCATGTCAGTCAAAATGCCCAGCTCCCGCCCTGGAGCAGGACATGTATCATTAATGGTCATGGTTCAGTCGCTTGGAAGCAGGAGTGAGAAGCCGAACTTACAGACGGAAGGGGACAGCCAGTCCAGTAGCTCACTTGATCGGAGGGAAAGCGCATATAAACCACGTGGATCTCAAGAATAGTAACGCAACGGCTGCCAGACCATTCACAAGGCACACTTTTACACAGTGGAAGCAAGTTCTGAAATGTTCCTTAGCTCCTGTCGCTGTTCTGCCCTAATCTGAATATGGTGATGCAAAGAAATCTCCCCGTATATACATTATAAAATTTTCATGACCATAGTCAGTAGTGAAACTGGTAAACTCCCCAATCCTTTCACAAGCCTGGAAGCCCCTATCCGTCAACTCCAAGCATCCAAAGCATCGTGATCATCGTTCACGTTTGCAATTGGGGCAGGTGGTGGCGGTGGTGGTGGCGGTGGCGGTGGCGGTGGCAGTGGTACTAGTGGTGTTATCGGACTGTCATCTATCACAAGTCCGGTTGATCCAGCAGCATCTATTTGTGCTTTGGCATAGTGCATCATCTTGTCTCGTTTATCTCCAGCGGCGTTGATGATGGAGTCGACTATGAAGCAGCGATGTGTTAGTGTTTGGAGGTCTTGGGAGGTGTACTTCAATACTTACGTGAAGAAGGTATGGCAAGAGAGAGCGCTGGAGAGGCGAGGAGGAGGATAGAGCAGAGGAAGGTAGTGAATTGCATTTTGGCGGTAATGTTTTTGTGGTTATGTTTGGACTTGTGTGGGGCGGTGGAGATGGCCTTTGAGAGCGGGGGGAGTGGATTGGATGGAGGAAAGAAACCAGAGGGATGGATGATGCGGATATATATGTCGAAGAAAGAGGTTATGGCCCGATGATTCAATTTGGCATGGAGGGTTGCGAATCTGGTCGAGGACCTGGGTTGGGACGGGACGAAACGAATCTCTGCATGGTCCCTGTGCTCATCATATGCTAGTGTTTCAAAAGTGCGGCGTGTTGAAGTAGATGTATATCGACCGTTCGAAAGTTGAAACACATCAACGGCCGTCCAATTTTGACCAATGCAGAGTATTCTCGGCCTGCCAGAATCCAAAATTGCTGGACCTGGCGTCAATCTAGCAAGTCAAAGCAGACTTTGCGTATTCTCCGAAACTCACGCTTGGTGGCGCACATGGCGAGGATGTTCTTATGCGCTCCCTCCTCATAAGTGCGGCAATGGTCTTTTTGGACCCCAACAATATGTGGCACGTGTCAAGCGTTTCCTGTAAATTCATAGGCACATTCTGCTCACGAAGATCCTGCAAATGGGAGGTACGGAGTTTGGGAGGACGGGAAAAGATCTACAGGCTTCCACAAAGGAAGTATTGCGACTTACTCCTGCATATTGCATACCGGTTCTTCCTTGCATGTCCAGAAAGGATCATGAGCTTTGGCCGAAGGTGGTGTCCCTGCTCATGATCGTATGTATCATTAGTAACCGAGGCTTTAGACCTAGCCATCTGCATTCCCATTCAGAAGCTCCTCAAACCTCGTCTTTGCTAATGTTTGACGATCACGAAGATTTCGTTGAAGTACCGACCTATCGCACTATCATATGGCTAGAACCGAGCATCCCGCCGTTGAGTCTGGGGAGGCAAGGATACAAAGCTGCGGGGGCCGATTGGGTGATCCCTGTTTCTAGAAGGCCTCTAGAAGCTGCAATTGCATGTTGTACAAAACTCAGTGGACGTGCGGCGAGAATTGACAGCATGCCAAGCTTTCAGCTAGGGATTGGCGCGAAATGCTTGGAGCGGCTGTCGCTTACGCTGCTAGCGCCCCGCTAGAGGCTTACGCCTCGTTTCAAAGAAGTGAAGGATCCCTGTTTCACTTCCTGCTTAGATCTCCCTTTACGGAACAAAGGTGGAGATGCCTGCACACCGTCCGTGTGATTGTGATTGTGGCTGCTGAGACGCATTCGGAAACAGACAGGATGAAGAGCAAGTGCTGTTCGGCTTCTCCACCGGGCGGTGAGCGCGCCGAGTACCAAGGAATAGGATGTTGAGACAGGATGATCATGCCATATCGCCATCCCGTCAGCCCGCGAGACTACCGCTCTTGGTCTCAGGCGCTGGCCCCCAATCATCAAGTTCCGTTGGCAGATCTAAAGCTCTATCTGGGACTACGCTGAGTAGCACCTTCAGTAGCTAGAGAAGCGAGACGACGGGACCAATTGTGACAAGCCGTGCCTCAGAAGCACCGTAACGTCGCTAGCGTAAATCTTGTGAGTGATCAAGCAGATGCATGAGCACTTAGATATGCTGTGGGGCTGGATTAGGGCTTGCAACGATAATAGAAAACTTGTCAAGTGGCCACTTACTTCCGGCCCTGACTTTCGTTATTGTCGCTTCATCTGCGAAGCAGCAGCCTGCCTTTTCTCTTCTGTCCTGCAAACCATCACTCAACTCGCTTCAGTAGGTCAACAGGGTCGCAGTCCCGGTGTAAGAATCGCCGTTGCCTTGCGCTGCCGTACCCGCATATCTTCCCATTGGTCGCAAAAAGTCTCGTTCCCGCAGATTCCTATTCTCACATCTCAAGATGGGCGAATCACCAGGAAAGATGTACGCGATGGCAGTCATTCTGACTCTATTGGCCATCACCGCGGTCGGGCTACGCTTTTATGCCCGGTACCTGAAGAAAGCAGGCTATTCATGGGATGAGTATTCAATACTGTTAGCCTTGGTAAACATGCTTGCCTTACAGCCCCGTCTGCACAACTGCTGAGAAACCGCAAGATTTTCACCTTTGCGACTGCAATATGCATGATCATTGGAGCTGCTGATGGCGACTTGGGACGACACACTGCTGTCGACGAGAATGATTGGCCAATCACAACTCACCGGACGACGATTCTCATGCAGGTAACGTCTGAAGTAATAACCAATCAATTACGCTCTATACTGAATACTTTGGTTTAGATAGTCTATGCTACGGGAATAATAACAACGTTGGCTATTGGATTCACAAAGCTAGCAGTCTTACTGTTCTACAAACGGTATATTTAATATTCGTATGCTGCCTCTCTACTCACTGACTGAATCTCCTAGCATATTCCAGGGCACCTTAATCAATGCTGCCGTATGGACCAACATTGCGATTGTGTTTATGTGGACCGTCGGTTTTCTGCTCTCCAATATTTTCCAGTGCTGGCCAATCTCGATAAATTGGGCAACAACTGGTGTCTCGACTTGGGGATCGTGCGTCGACAATGTTAAGATGACCCTTGCTCAACATTACTCGGATATCTTCACTGACTGTAGGTCACATTTTACCTATGTTCCCGGATACTACTTCATTACTGACTTTGAGACAGTGCTAATTCTTGCCCTGCCAATCCCATGTGTAGGTAGATTTTAACGATTCTGCAGCGAAAGACTGACAATGATCCAGATCTGGGCTATGACAATGCCAGCAAAGCATAAGCTTGCTGTAAGCGGAGTTTTCCTCTTGGGTCTATTGTAGGTTCAGCTTTGCTACACCATGACACGTAATATGCTCACAAGCCTTTAGGACTGTTGGTTCTGGTATCGCCAAAGTTGTCATCTTTAACAGAGCCAACTTCCGTACGTATTGAGAATCTTGAAACCCCAGCTTTTGTCACTAATCAAGTAACAACGAATAGTACTGTCCACTACCGCCACAGATCTTTCATACATAACGACTCCTTTGGTCTACTGGCCTATGATCGAATCCGCCCTGGGTATCATCGGTGCCTGTCTGCCATTGCTACGCCCACTTTTCGGGTCAGGCTCAGGCGCAAAGGGTTTGGGACAAGTGCGCAATCTTCGAAGCGTCCGTCTACCATCTTCAGGTGGAATCGAGACTCCAGAATTGAAACCATGGGGCAGTGAGTCGTCATCCTCTGAGGGTAAGAGCGCATCGGAAGTCTCGATCTCGAAGATCGTACCGAGTGCGTTGGAACCCTGGGGAAAGAGAATGGGCGATGACAATGTTTGAGTTTCTGGATGTTTGGGAATTGAACTTCTAGCGATCGGAGTTGATACCAAACGGGAGGCGTTAGGTCGCAAATCTAAAATCTCAATTGTAATCCATCTTGCCAGTTGTCAATCGGTCCTAGTACATGGATTACAAAGTATACCCCCCCACAATACTATAAGGGACTCAATTCAAGAAGACGACTAGTATATTTTGTCGCGTTGCTTCAATTCATCAGGCTAGCATTTCTTACGACTCTAAGATTTTTCTAACATCCCATCGCTATAGGTCTATCAGGAAGCCCGGATTGATTAGCAATTGCAGGATCATCTTCATGGGCCTACGGGTCAGTGAGATCGGACTATTCCAGTAGCAGAGCAGAGCAGAGCATTGCCGAAAAGAACACCTAAATTCATTGCCAAACGCAGCACGTTGATCAAGATGCTTGGTGAGTCTTCATGAATTCTCGATCAGATAGGGCTGGCCAAGATACGAGGTAAAGTCTCATCAATAGCCGATTACCATCAACATGTGCAGGACTTTTTCAACGTGCTTCTTATAATTGCAGTTCATTAAATATATTGGCGATGGCCGGCTCTTTTTGTGTCTTTTTCCCATTGCTTGTATTCGCCTTAGGTAATACTTGCCATCGAGACCGCCCCACGTACCCTCAAACAAGACCAAGACCAAGACGGCTCGCATTGCAGGCTATGGGTTGGAAGAAACCCCGGTGCCGAGAGATTTGTAGTGCTATAGCGCTTTTGTCGATAATATTAATCGTTTACGCCTGTCATTGTTCTTCCCAATCCGAATTATCAAGCAAGAACCGCAGCACACAGTCCTCCTCAACCTCCTTCTCCACGTTTATTGCGGTGCCACAGTCTCTGTGTTGACGTCGTTCAATGTCGAGATCCACTCCACCATCATCCACACCAGCAACCCGCTTAGAAAAACACAAGAGATGAGGAGTGTGGCCCGGAGCGAGGGAAATGTCAACCAACAAGCTCTGGCGAATGACCTGGGAAATGACCCAGCCGGGCGAATCTCCGCTTGATCCTCCAGTTGAGGTATATGGTTTACGAACGCCCTCAAATTGGGGCACCGTTGCACGATTTCTGCGATGCTAGCACTCGTTGCGGCATCGGTTCTCTTGATGAACTTCCCAAGACCGCGTTGGCCCTCCAGTCTCGAGGAGACGCCGATCGTGAGATGGCGGACATTAGCTGTGAACATAATGCTACCGAAGACAATGGGGAGGTCGGAGGTCAGAGTACGGAAGCGAAATGTGTTGTGAGTATAGAAAGTGGGCGCGGCTTCGACGTAGAGCTCGCGAGACACCAGAAGGAGTGAGGCGATGTTATGATTTGGTGGGACATAAACGCAACGACCGTTGCAATAAGGCTCCGCAATGGGTGTAGAGGTCATGCCGATAGTGGAGCATCCTTTCCAGTGGACCGAGGAGGCGCTAATGACCGTGTATTCGATAATCTGAAGACGGGTCTCAAGAGGAAGATCCATGAATGGAAACGGCTTTGCTGTAGACTGACTGAGGCAGATGGTAAGTGGTCTGAGTGTGTTTCTAGTGATATCCGTCACGGCTGGCGCAGAAAGACGTCCTGTGGCTGGCTCTGATCTGGGTTCTGGAGTGTTGACCGGGACGAGTTTTACCAACTCTATTGCTTCGTTCTTCTGCATAGGGGTAGAATGACAACCTAAGTTGCTCGACATGGCTGTGTCGTTTCGTACTTAAAGATTCTGGAAGACCTTGGTAAAGTAAGTGCTTGCAACACATGCTGTAAGATGCATTCTAGGTAGGAGGTAGTGTCCTTCCTTGTAGAGCAAAAAGGCGCTAGTATGCCTATGGTGTCTCATCTCCGGTGGCCCCGATTGAGTGAAGGCATCGTATTCGCGCTAGGTGGGCAATTGAGCCTACATCTTGTCCTCAAGACATTTCTGCTGAATCGGGACATCATCTTCTAGTCAAATGACTAGATTGGATATGTTTTTACAGCGGTCAAACATACCTCGACTACCATCCAAAAAACTCAATTCCATTCGGTGAGATTTGACGAGAAGGAGGAGGCCAAAGACCTGCAATAGATGACCTTTGAGCACCTGAGCATATCTAGCCTGATGAGCAATGTGTATACCGCAGATACAGAAGATTAGACGTAAGCTTATTTAAGAAGTAATCAGGGATTGAAGCAGACCATGTATTCTGGACAGCACTAGGATAGGATGTCGTCCACACAATGAGATCTATGGCGTCTTTTACTTAATACATATCGTCGGTAAACCTCCAATCCGTTCCTGATCAAATAGAGCGTAATCTTGGGCTGCCAGTGCTACAAAGTACTGATCGATAATATCAAATGATCACTAATCTATAAGTTCTCCTAGCTAATTGACGACTACTTGAAAATTCGCTACTCTAGGGCTATAATTCAATCAAAACACTCTCGCTTTGATGTGCCCTCTTCCCGAGTCTTTATGATCAATCGCATATCGATGGGACAGCTTACAGCAACTCTCTCCACATTCACAGAAGCACTCCCTCCAGTAGTCCTTCCCATAGTTGATAGTCAGCTCTTCAAAGATATCAATGTCCCTCAGAGTCACGACCATGTTACGTATTCTATTGCCGATAACGATTTCTTTAAAGCGCGTAGAAGGCCGGCAAGAGTGATTGATGAATCTCGTCCAATTGCCAAATTTCTTCGCCGAAATCGTGCCGAGATCGTCGTCCGGTTTTCCGTAGGGCGTAAAAATAAAGCCATATACCGGGTCATCGTCGTAGTCGAGAGGCTTGATGAGCCCTACGTATTCGGCGAGCAAATCACCGCGTCGATGTCGCTGAAGGGTCCGTATACCCCGACCTTTATGGCCGAAGTCTCTAATTTCCACAAGAGGATTGCTCACTTCTGGGCACGAGATTGGGTCGCAATGACACATTTTTTCGTTGCCGCATGACCCGCAGGTCCCTTCTCCCCGAATGCGTAATGTTGGATCTGACGGCCAAGCCTTGCCTTTCGGCCAATGCCTTGGCTTCATCGCTTCGTAGTACTCCGGTTTGTATATGTTACTGTTGATGTCGATCTGAGTGTAACCCTCAAACGTTGGATGTCTTACCAGTTCCATACTTTCCGCCACAACATACCCATGTACAGAGCCTGGCTTTGTTCTAAGAATTCGGCCCTGAATCCTCCGCATGTTCAATTGCATTGCAGAGGGCACATTGTTGGTTATACGCTGCACCGAGTACTGGGTCTTGAGACCCCTGACTTTGGCGAAGACTTCAAGACTCACTGCGTTTTGCTTGAGACATGCGGTAAACAGATCCCATGAGTTTGGGTATAGTGTGAGAGCGGCGTGTCGGAAGATCGTTGAATGGGAAAGGATGATGAGCAGCAGCCAGCTGTCGTCGGCGACGAATGAGGCGTAGCGCCTGCAGAGTAGAGCGTCGGATGACGTACTTTCACTCACGGTACAGCCGTGCAATGTTGAATAGTCTCGAAAGTCCCGAGCAATCGTCTTTACGATATCGCTTGAAGGAGGATCCATGGGCGAAGATATGAATGCTACTGCAGCTCCTAGAGAGAATGTCAGTCTTGTCACCCATGAAGATGATAGAAGAAGGTCAACTACGCTTACCGATCACACTCAACTGAGCAAATAGCCTTCGTGTCAACTTGGCATTTACCTGTGGAAGTCCGCTGAATTCATAAGACATGAGGCGCGTGTGTTCATCAATGTCCCGAAAGACAAACTCTACCAGCCGCTCTAGATATCTTGGGTGGCGCTTGGAAAGGTCGAAATCCTTGTTGCTATCCGAGCACCGGCGTTTTCGCGAAAAGTTAGAGGTGTCTAACATTGACCCTGAGGCATCCCCTCCTTCGCTATCAGCTCTCTTGGACGAATATGACTCTGCGTCAAACAGCATTCCGGGAGACAGCCGCGCGTCATCCCTTCTTCGAAACTCCAGTCCTGAGTCTAAAGACATTGTCCGGTTCAAACGCCCCGGGGCCCAACGACTGATGATGTGCCTGTTAAGGATGGTCGTCATGTTGAGACCTAGTTGAAAGCAGCAAGCATAGGCTGACTACGAGGGGCCAAAATTCGCACTATTCGGAGAAGAGAAACGGAAGGTAGAGAGCAGTAGAAATGTTTACCCACAGCTTCTACGGAATTCACGCGACTCTCGCACACAATGCATGAGAGCCTTTGTGAAGTACATAACGAAACAAAATTCATCAAACAAAAAAGAATTCGGTTTGTAGGCCAAACGGGAGGAGGATAAAGGCTCTCGACTTCGAATCATCTTTAAGTCTCAATACCTTTGAGCACAACAACGACATAGTACAATGCTGCTGTTGTAGACGAGAGGAAACCGCCGTGACATCATAAGGTGACTATTAACGAACAAGAAAGTGTCGAGGACGAAATGGGTCGTGGGGAGCAAGGTGTGCTCTGGGCCATCTATTGTAAACAAAGTCAGCTGCTCTTCGCGCCTTCGAGTGGTGCATCCGTTGCAGTAGCCTGCAGCATCACGAGGCCACATCGATCAATGGTAGTCGAGCGGTCATGCCACGATCCACAATATGTAGGCAAATAAAGGAAAGGTCGTGAGACGTGAATAAAATTTTGAGCTTGTCGATTTGAGTAGAATAGTTCTAGATATTGCCGGAGTTTAGCCAGGAACTCCGAGGCATGACGATCAAAAGCGGAGTCGTTCACGTAAGGTATTCTTCAGCTCCCCACCCGACGGCTACATTCATAATGATCAATTGACTTGTGCTGAGCTTTGCAGCCGGCGCTTCGTGATGTCCACTTCGCTGAGGACAGTCAATCGAATCGCAACCCACCAGCTGCGGCATAAACCCTCCGCCCGATTTTTAGGAGATGGGAGACCAATTCTAAAGCCGAAATATTTCTCTCGTTCGTCGTCACTGAGCTCCTTGTCTCGCAGAAGCTTCTCAGCAATGTCTTCTCTCAAGTCCAACGCTCCGGTAACGGTAGGTGTTAGAGAATTTGATCCGGAGATCAAGGACATGGCGAGCTACATCCACAATTATAAGATTGACTCGGACCTTGCGGTACGAAAGTCCTAGGCAATCAACTAATGAAACATTTGTTTGACATCCTGCTTAGTTCGAAACAGCCCGCTACGTATTTCTCGATACTATCGGTTGTGGCCTCGAAGCTCTGCGCTTCAAAGAATGCACCAAGCTCCTCGGCCCGATCGTGGAAGGCACCATTGTCCCCAATGGCACTCGTGTACCCGGCACGCCATACGTCCTTGATCCTGTCAATGGTGCATTCAATATCGGCGCAATGATTCGATGGCTGGATTATAACGATTGCTGGTTAGCGGCAGAGTGGGGCCACCCTTCAGATAACCTGGGAGGCATACTGGCGGTGGCAGATTGGATTTCGAGAACGAATCGTGCTGGGGGCCATGTGGGGACCGGGACGATTGTCAAGATCAAAGATGTACTAGAGGCTATGATCAAAGCACACGAGATACAGGGCTGTCTAGCATTGGAGAACTCATACAACAAGGTCGGGCTGGACCATGTAGTTTTGGTCAAGGTCGCTACGGCAGCGGTAGTTTCAAAGATGCTTGGTTTGCCAGAAAGGCAGACGGCGGACGCGATATCACAGGCTTGGGTCGATGGGCAAAGTCTGCGGACGTACAGACATTCGCCAAACACTATGTCGAGAAAATCTTGGGCAGCGGGTGATGCATGTCAACGAGCTGTGAACTTGGTGCTAAGAGTGCAAAGAGGCGAGCATGGTGTCCCCACTGTCCTTTCTGCCCCTGTCTGGGGCTTCTATGATGTCCTGTTCAAGGGCAAGAAATTTGAATTCCAAAGGCCGTACGGTAGCTACGTGATGGAGAACATTCTTTTCAAAGTCTCTTACCCGGGTATGCCTCCCACCATCGTTGTCTAAGTCTTCACCACTGAAATTCATTAGCCGAATTCCATTCCCAAACCGCCATCGAAGCCGCCAAAAAGATTAACGCAACCCTCCAGAAACAAGGAAAAAGTGCCGAAGACATCAAGTCGATTGTCATCCGCACCCACGAAGCCTGTATCCGCATCATCGACAAACAACACAAACCTATGGACAATTTCGCCGACCGTGACCACTGCATCCAGTACATGGTAGCCACCATGCTCGTCTTCAACCGCCTCCATGCAACTGACTACACCGATGGCTCGGAAGCCGCTACATCCGCACTCGTCGAGAGAATACGAACGAATACCAGCTGTAAAGAGGACGAGGAGTTCACACGCGCGTACCATAATCCAAACATGCGTACCATCCCGAACGCATTGACCGTCACGCTGAATGATGGGTCGGTGTTAGAAGAAGAGGTCGTGGAGGCACCGTTGGGGCATAAGTTGAGGAGGACGGAGGCAAAGCCTGAGATCTTGGAGAAATTTGAGAGGCATCTGGGCCCGCATTTTGGAAAGGAGAAGGTGAAGGAGTTGGTGGAGTTGGGGCAGAATAAAGAGAGGTTGGAGAACATGGGTGTGGATGAATTTATGGACAAATATGTCAAGGAGAAAATGGAGTGGTAGACGCGTGATAAAAAGTACAGAAATCGAAATGACTGTAAAAGCTGCTTACCAATCTTACATGGTTCAAAGTTACCTTTGGCAACGTTGCTCACTGCTTCCAGCTTGCTGAATCTGGCAAGAACGCATGAGTCTCGAGATGAGTACTTATCCCAAGGATGTCGATTAACGGGGTCACAAGGAGTCGGCGTGTTTAGCATGAATCCTTGGTTTTTCTTCGAATATCGGACCTCGATGGCTAATTTTCCCTTCTGGCTTGAGAGGACTGAACTATCATGAGAGCCTAGCCTGCATCTGGGACTGGTCGAAGCTTTAGCACAAGAGCTGAGATTTAGGCTAGCTCCTATTCAAGGACAGCACCTTCCAAAATTCTGGACTCTTGAGGCTGACTGAAGGCGATCACGTGACAGCGGGTGATTGTTTCTGAATGGTCTTGCCCACATCAGTTGTCAACATCAAGTATTTTGCCGTACCATTCTTTTATCACTTCGATTTTTTTGGTCCAGGAAGCGTGAGCCAGCCGTACTTTTTTAGTTGCCAGATCTATATTTCTAGGCATGTCTTCCGCTGATCGAAAAATCCAACCGCCTCCTCAACTGCGTCCTTTGCCCAAATCATCAGTCCCATATTATTCGTCGTATTTAGGACAAGTATCGCCTTCAGTATGTATTCACGGGCCGTCTCCAGGTATGGAGGACACCTCTGGAACGAAATCGCAAGACGAGCAAATAGATTCCTCATCGAATTCAGCCCCAAAGCTCATAATACTTCTGACATGGATGTCTGCGCGCCTGGTTCATGTCGAAAAATACATTGAAGGCTATCGACGCCTCTATCCAACATCCCATGTCATTCTCATCCGAAGCGCTGTTCCTGATCTGCTTTATCGACCAACCCGAACTCAATATCGTTGGCTCACACCTGCAATCAACGTAATCCTCACAACCTGCAGCACCGCCGATAATAGACGTCCAGAGATTCTTCTCCATATTTTCTCCAACGGCGGATGTCACAATACTCTCAATCTCATCCGTCATTTCCAAGAGGCGACCTCCCTTCCATTCCCGTCTCATGTCAAAATTCTCGATTCTTGCCCCGGCCGTGGCACCCTCAAAGAATCGATAAATTCAGTATCTGCCTCCCTCCCGCGACCACCACTGGTCCGAATAGCTCTCTCCGTGTTTTTATATCTACTCATGTGTGTTTATTGGCTAAGCTTTGCCCCCTTCGGTATCCCCGACCCAATCGAGCGTATTCGCCAAGCCTTGAATGACGAGGTCTTGATGAAGGCCGAAATTAGGAGAGGCTATGTTTATAGCACCAGAGACACCATGGTCAATTGGCGCGATGTGGAGGCGCATGCCGTGGATGCGGAAAGGAGAGGGTATGCTGTGAGAAAGGAAAAGTTTGGTGCCAGTGAGCATTGTGCTCATGTGAGAATTGGTGGTGGGGAGAGGTATTGGGCTGTCGTGGATAGCTTTTGGCAAGGAATGGAGGAGTTATCTGAGGAGTAGCAAGCCTTATTGAAAGCAAACAGGAGGTTCCGATTGTTTCTGCAAAACGTAACTAAGAAGAAGACTGTCGTCGCTCGATTATCTATTAGTGTGTACTAAATTCCACTGCCAGACCCACCATCGTCCACCAAAGAGGACGCCAAAAGAATAAGTGACAACCCTAATTTCTTTCAAGTCTCACCACCCTCACCACGAAAACGTCATCAACCCCGGATTCAAAGCAATTGGCAACAACAAATGACTTCCCGTGACCGTCGCCATCGGCAAGATAGCCACAAAATCCTTGATATGCCAATCCCACGGCACAATTGTGTTTGGCGCGACGCTCAAGAATATCATGCCAGCAATGCCGACCAGTGCGAAGAAAATGGAGAATTTGAAGCGTTTGGCGATCTTGGGGACTTCGAGGAAGAAATTGCTGGCTTCGATTTCTTTGGCTGTTGCGCCCCAGGTCATATTGTAGGAGAACATGTGGGAGAGCAGGGCGGCACTGATGTGAAGGGAGAGGCCACCGAGGAAGATGCAGAGCAGGAGGGTCCACCTGAAGTTGAGGAGGACTGGGTTGGACGTTAGACTGATGCCCAGCCGAGAAGACGGTTAGAAGGAGTTGTGAGCATACCATTTCCAAAAAAACCCTTCCTCTTCACCGGTTTGCCCTCTTCATCAAAATGATCTTCATCTCGATACCGCATAGCGGCCAATCCGATATTACCTAGACCGTTAAACACAACGACAATCGAGAACCACACTTTCCAGCTATCGATGTAGTACTTGTCAAGGTACCCATTGTACCATCCTATAGCGAAGTAATTCGCCGTCGTCATGATCCACGCCGCGCCAATGGCATAGTATGTGCCAATATATGAGATGATGGTGATCTTCGACGTGAGGCGGATATTGGAGAATAGAAAGCGGCGGAATAAGGGAGTGAAAGGACCTCGGATGGGCCAATAGATTATTGGATGGAAAAGAAGCTCGTTGCAACCGTAGGCATACTTTTCCCATCGCGCCAACTCGTCATACACGGTTAGTGAGACCCCTTCTTTGAAGCCATCGCCCGCCCAAGCGGCGAGACGAATGATATAGCCATGGCACTGCAGTCGCAAACTCATGTCAAAGTCCTCACTAACCATGTTCTCAGCCCAGAATTTCTCATAGCCGTCCTCATCATTATAGGTGATCTGTTGGATAGCCTCCCAGCGGAGCAAGGCGTTATGACCGACGAACGGGGCGACATCTCCGTTCGAAACCGTGTAGCGAATCGCACTGTAAATAAGGTTCGTAAAGAATGTGATACCGTTCTCGAAGTAAGTGTGGGAGATCTGCATGACGCCGGAGGAAAATTGCAAGATGCCGACCTCGGGAGACTGCTCCATTTCAGACGCGGCATCGAGGAGGCAATCAGTGGGGACACGGGTATCGCTGTCGACTGGAGAAACAGTTACTCAGGGTGATCAAAATTCAGTGGGGGTGAGTGATGAGGAGGCTCACTGAGGAGGATGTAACCACCAACACGAATGTTTCCCGCAGCCCAAGCTTCGGGTCTCTCTTCCATCACCTGTTTGAAGGCTTGTTCGTAGACAGTTTCCTCGTCTTTCTGTGTCCAATTGCCACGCCGAATATGTGCTTGAAGCAGTTCCTCGAGTCGGCAGGAGATCATTAAGCCGTAATTCATGTTTGAAGCCTGAAAATGAATACACAGTCAGAGAGCGTCCGACTCAACATACCAAGCACACCACAAGCAAGTCAATGTCCTACCTTCTTAAACTTTCCTCTCCTTTCAAAACATTTTCCAGAGACCAAGGCCCCAGCTTTTGGTCTAGCGGTCCATCCAATTCCATGATCTGCATAGAAATCTATTCTCGCCTGTCTCTCCCTTTCACTGATCAGCTGTAATCCATCATCATTGATGAACATGTTTGCTGAGCCACCTTGTAGCTCATACGTCGACATAGCCGCCTTGATAGATCTAATTGTGGGAGCAATTGTAGCCGCCAGACCTTCCTTGTAGACCGGACATTGAATGGTGATATGTGGGAGTTCGCCCATAAGACGAGGTGACCTTTTCGCCGAGTAGAAGCGCGAGTTTTGCTTCATTTGTCGACAAGGGCCAATGATCTGGGCGATACAGCCTATGATGACTTGGGCAAAGAACTAGCATAGTATTCAGTACATCGCTTACTTGTTCTGCTCAGTAGAGTGTCATACCAACGTGAAGAAAATCTGGACAGGCGTCAAAGCTATAAAGGCAAGTCGTATGTAATTTTTGTCTACCGCAATCTCAATCGCGACTTCCCGATATCCAGCCCCAAGAACAGTCGTGATGAGAGCCAACGTCAAAGCGACGAGTACAGTGTTCATCAGATATGTCTGGCGATACTGAGGCATGATTTGTCCAGTCTCCGCATCTATTTCAATAGCCGAGACCTGCGGCATATCTCCTTCCGTACCACCCAGCTCTTTTTCACCATTCCACACTAAAGTTGCCAAGTTCTTCTCGATATTCTCAGCACGACCCACAATATGCAGAGGGTCGTCGTCCCAGACGACTAGCAGCCTTTCAGATGCTATGAATGCAGCATATTGCATTTTTTGTGCCCGTGAAAGATCGGAGAGTGTGGGCACCACCTGGACCGACAATCCTTTGTCATCGAGAGGTACGGCAGTGGCATCAGGGTGATAGTCTAGAAAAGTCTCGATGGTACCTGAAGTGACGGTCATGGCGCACCGCAGATAATCAGCTTCGAGAATTGAGTTTATAGTCGATGCACATACCTGAGGATTAAGTGCTGCGATAGCGGTTGCAAGTACTGATCCGGATTCTGCCATAGTAGGAGGGTAAGTGACATATTTTGTGGGAGCTTTTCGGATGAAGCAACCCTCTCGATCAGAATCAAAGTCTCTGACCCATTTTCGTTTAAGCTGCTCCTGGGATAGAAAATTCGTCATGATTTCGAATTTGAGATTTGCCATTGTTGAGATTACTGATGGCGCCACGGACTCTCTTGATATTGTATTAGCTGGACTCGTCTCGTCATTCAATATCAATGCTGTGCTGGCCTTTTCAAGGACTGGGGCCGGAGGAGGGGATCGAGTTGGCGTGGCCTCTTTCTTCGGGAACAGACTATAGAGACCCATAGTATCTGATTAGGCCATCAACGGGTTGGGACTGGAACAACGAAGCCTTTATGGGCGACTTGAAGATATGATTATGGAGATATAAGATAATTCTCGTTTCAATTATCCAATCGAGAGGCTGTTAGTGTTTGTTCCAAGATGCAACTGTGAGGCTGCTGAACGGTAAAAAGCTTGCTGAGATGCAAGTTTACAGAAGACAACGTCAGGCTGATCAGGATGCCACGACTTGGTAAGAATAAGATAAATATAATTGATCAGAGTAAGGTGCTTGATATAAAAAGGAGGGTGACTGTTGCTGTCTGTAATTATTGGCAAGCTGAGTGCCCAATGAGTAAAGACCAGGAGAAGGCTGAGGATTGAATATGAATGGAAAAAACCGACCGGGTTGTATGGGGCTTGAGCAACCGTCCCATCCGAGAGATGCGTATGGTCGTCCTTAGAGTCAATCGTAACATACCGGATAGCCAGAGGTCTGGAAAGATAACAGCCTGCAAGAGGATTTCGAGTACTTGAGGGCTTTACTGAAACTTTTTCGCTCAGGGACTGACCAGAAAAGGCAACCAGGATAGACGGTCTTGATTAGGTGACCTAATTCGCCGGCAATTTCAAAGAGCTGAGAACATACTCTAAAAGCAGATAACACCAATCTAGAATTCAGACTGACAGCCAGGCCTCCTGGCCAAGGCTAGCCTGCAGGAGTTATCGTCCTGGATTGGATTCAAAGAGTCTGAGACTCGATTGAATGACACGTTGTCCTATGCGAGCGGGTCAGGCATGTTCCAACATCCAGATCGTGTCCATGCAGCATGAATGGAGCGAAGGGTACCGCTGACTTCTGTGGGCTTTCTCCATCAAGTTGCATGAAGTATGAGCTTCACAGACTCCCACCTTTCCTCGTGCACATACGTACGTCAAGCAATCCTCCAGCGACCATCATACATGGAATACTCAAACACTGCTGAATCTGGCCAGAACACACTATGTAACGTTGTTGTAGATGTTTCCCTAACAATGCTTCCAGTCAGCAGCCCAATATCGGCCTATCCCCACTCACCAAAAGTCCTTTTGACAAGCCATGTCGTGCCAGCAGGCTCTGGAAAATCCCACATGAATTAGCACCGATGGCGAAAAGTGACCCCTCACTAAGTTGAGCATGCTCTACTAATTTATTTGATCGATGCAAGTCTCATGCGTTAGCCATGCATTTGCAGGCGCGAATTTGCCTCATTGGACGAAACATCCAGTTATGATCGCACCAAAGCAGCGACTCACTCGTCTGTACGAAATCGGAATTCCAGAGCTGTGGTTCCGAGACCAAACCATAAGTGCAACAAGCCCAATTGGAAGCTGTCAGAGGTCAATAAGACAGCAACGAGGGTCTGAGTCGGATGGTGGGAAAAGTGCGTGGCTGAAAGAGCAGGCGTTCAAATTATGCCCATGTACGGAATAAAGATTCATGCGTAGGATGTAGACTTCACAACAGATTCGCTGGAGTGAGTCTGTGCAATATGCCACTCGCCATGAAAAATCGTGCAGGTCGCCAGAATTTGGACTCAATTGGATTCATCAGGCTCAGGAAAAGCCTTTGGCTTGAATCATGACTCTTGAATAGACTGACGCATGGTGTGATTCAAAGACACAGCCTGAAGGTTTTGCCGACGTGTTTTGAAGATGCTGAAGAAGGACTGAGGGTTTTCGTGGGCGCCTGCGATCATGAAGTCATCGGAAAGAATATGCGACCTTTCAGCGGCCAGCTAACCGCGCAGGGCTGCTATCGGTACCACTGCAGACCACCGCCGAACAGGGGCAAAAGTGGGCCATGCGGACACTCTGTAGGTGTGTGAGATCTTTTAGATAGGCGCTCGGGCCATCCTCAAGCTAGTGTAATATTACGCCAGCTGTTTCAGGAAGTCTCGCTAAAAGATTGAAGACGAGGAAGAGTTGCTGGCAAAAATCTCTCAAGAATTCGGTGAGCGACCAGGTACAGCTCAATCTGTCGGGCCTACCCGTGCCCAGAGAGTGTGACTTTCTCCGACATTACTGCTCAATCTCTAAGGAAAGATAAAAGACGAGGTTTTTGTATGGTAAGACAGTATCCACATCTGGACTCGTCTAAACTCGATTGAGCAATGGCTGAAATCTGATGACGACGATCCAAGTCGCGGATTAGGATACCACCTGGCAGCCCGCATCGCTGACCGCTGTTGCTCTGCTAGCGTTACAACTTCTTGAAG
>JAABUI010000630.1_pt1 | contig 24467 bp, 25 predicted proteins | sample 5559111 | NCBI WGS metagenome assembly JAABUI01 (sample SAMN10711870, study PRJNA513365) | rock metagenome | isolation source: Antarctica rocks | place: Antarctica: Victoria Land, Buttleship Promontory
AGTTGGAAGGTTGAAGAAGTTGAGGAGGTATGGAGATGGTTTAAGTACTCGCCTGTTCCTTCTACTAACGAGACCCAGACCCACTTTTTAGAGATTTTCTTTATCCATTCACACATCTCCGGCCGTGTTGGGACTCCGCACAGAATACCATCAACATGGATGATCTGCATACTAGAGGCGGAGAAAGGATGACGATTTGGCAGTGCGGCCGTATTACACCACGGACATTATGAAGGGCAATCAACAAATATCACGAGACGCCAGCAAGTCGAAGCGGGGAAGAGCAGAGCACCAAGCACCAAGCACCCATGTGAGACTACTATCCCCGCTCTTGAGGAAGCAATGCGGAGAGGTCCTGGTTGCATTGGACCCAAGTCACGGACCAGCTATAAACCCAACTGAAGTCGATGCTTGCATATCAATCTGGCATACAACGGTTCTAGACCGAAGCACGTTGTTGGCCCGCATCTGCGCACTGAATATCACACTTTTGCAAAGCATGCACGGAGCAATATCCGATCCTTGCTCGCTTCCCCACACTCAGAGGAGATCTCAGCACAGGGGACCAGGGAGATCCTAGATGAAACCGTTGAGACCTGCATAGTTAGGCTGAATGCGTCGCGTAACCTGCTCCATCACAATGGCAAGCTCCAACATGCAAGTAATTCACACATTGAAACTCAGCAGACACCATCGAAGAGCCTTGTGTAGTGCCCTATAGACTCGAAGATCTTCACTAGTCCAAAGTAGGCAGTCTCAACACTGCGCTGGATAGCACTGTAGCTTCTGCCATGTCAATTGGCCTCATACCTTTAGCACCACTGAGTGTGATGATCGGTCATCTGCAGTCACTCTGGCTGATGTGAAACCTTGTTTCATTCAATCGCATTGATCCGTGATTCATACGATACGTTGAGAGTGAGCATCACATTCGCAAGACAGCCCATTCAGCAGAAACCAACGTCGCTAGTCATGTTAAATTACCATCCCCTCAACAATCTGACACAGGAGGACGAAAAGAGTGCCAGTCCGGAGAGGACCGACCCCAGAAGATCTTATGCACATGTCTTTCTGGCGGTCGTGCTTATAGGAGGGCTGTCCATATTTGGGCTCCTTGTCATCTTTGTCCCCAATCCAGGGGCCTCCCATCGTGGTCAACCAGCCCCATCAAGCAAGTCTTCACTGGCCGATACCCTACCTTTCATAGGCAAGTATACTAGAGCATGGAAGAAAGGACCTTTGCTAACTCACGTTATCATCAAAGCTCCTGCTGGCCTTGCCTCGAAAGCCTTTACTCGCAATGAAAGCTTCAGACTTGAACCTTCCGCAGCCAGTGACGAAGCCTGGCGTAGCATACTTCCTAGTACGTATGCAGCGTATGCAACGAAATTGAGTGGCCGACTTAATACTAATGCCTCGATAGATGGACTTGGATTCGTACAGCACCCATTCCTGGGGCCTGAGATTGTCAATCTGGCCTTCGTACATCAGCTACATTGTCTGGTATGTACCTCGAGGCTCTTCTACCAACAATTAAATATTTGCTGTCGTAGCTGACTCGAAGGCAAGATTACGATCCGGATGGCATATTTCAATGCTCGAAATGACAATACTCATGAGCCACCGACGGACGATGTGTACGACTGCTTCGACTACCTTCAGCAATCAATCACCTGCCTCGCTGATACGAATTTGGAAGACCGAGTAGTTTCAGAACTTGGTCACGTCGTGTTCTCGGGCTATGGCAATCATCAATGCCGTGACTCTGCTGGAGTTTTCGCCTTTGCCGAGAAGTGGAGAGTTTGGAATGGGAAGACTTTCCAGGAGAGAACGAACCTATCGGAAGGGGAGAAAGTTCCTGGCGGTACCGTAGGTCATCGTATGGTGACGTCCCAAGGAGGTCCAGCATCAATTTAGAGCAAATACTGGATTTGGAGGAAGACCATCGTCCATAATAATTCGCTAAAGCGAACGTTGGAATGGTGGTGAAACGACGAGGACGTGAATGGAAGTTACATCTGCTGTACTTTAGACATTGAGACACCAACGAGCGCCTGCGAGGACCTTCCGTAAACAGTTTGGATGCTCTCTGCATGCGCCGTCCCCGTGCCGGAATATGTTAGGTGTGCCCGCCTCTAGGTACTACCTCCACTATCTACGATAGCGAAACCCAGCTATTCATTTGGTCAGTATTAGGTCTTCGTCTCCTCTAATCTGTCAAGCTTTTGATTGTCATTGTTCTATCACAGTAATCATCCATCATGCGCGTTATGACCGACGGATCTTCCAATCCTATGTCACTTGTGAAAGCTTCGAAGGATGACATCCCTTCGCTCATTCGCATTCATTTGGCTGCATTTGCACAGGACAATGCTACTCGACTGATGTATACCACTGATGCAGACATGAAAAAAAAGCTACAGAACATTCTCAATCCTGCATTCTCTGATCCAAAAAAGTCAACCTTCAAAGCTATCAATAAGGAGACAGGTGATATCCTGGGATGGATAGGTTTTGTCCATGTCGGATACTCGGATGCAGAGGTCAAAGAAGAAGCGGAGCCAGCAGAGAAAGACAAGGATGCAGGCACAAGGCTCAGTAAGATTGGTGAACTAATCAAAAACGACTCTGCCAGAGTCAGAGATGAATGGATGTCAAATAAGAAATACATCCATGTCGGCACCCTCGTCACAGACCCAGCTCATCAAGGCCACGGAGTCGGTTCTGCTCTCACCCACTTGGCTACGTCTGAAGCGGACACTGATGGTGTGCCATGCTGGATCGAGAGCACGGCAGTGGCACATGGGGTCTACTACCGCCTAGGCTTCAAGGACGTTGGGGGGTTGGAAATTGATTTGAGAGAGTATGCGCCTGGTGGTAAGAGCGGCAAGCGGGGGTGGGGATTGTGGGAGACAGTCTATATGCTGCGCTTACCGGAGACGAAGTAATAAGAATGGGTGGGATTAATTGTTCTGGGCGGGCGACAGCCATCGATGTGGTCAAGAGAGAGAGATATGATGGATGAGAAGAGAAGCATGGAGTAAGTAAAGTAGCGGTGTGGGGGACCTCCCTAGCTTGAAGTCTAGGCTCTGAGCCACAGGCGCAGACGATATTCGTGAGGTCAAATGTACTCTACTCGCTCTACGAACAATGTTGGTACCATACGATATGATGCCGCTCTTAACGTCGAGTCTCAAGCAAAGCACAGCTTCAGGCTACTCCGAGTCTTAAGATTTTTCTGGCGTGTCTTACGCTGATCAATTCCTTGTTGCTAGACTTTCCCGTAGCCTTCCTGCCCTAATAATAAGGCAAGCATCGCTTTCCTCCAGTGGACGTAGGCTAATGCTCTGGAATACCGGTAGGCGAACGGATAATCTCATCTGAAAGAACCGACATGGTCCTCGATAACTCTGAGCTTCACTGCCAACGGCAGGCAGAAACTTCCGAGCAGCATTATTAATTCATGGCTAGTACAGGTGGTAGACAGGCAGATCAGTTATGCGCTTATGTCCAGCTGCTTATAAAGACCAAGTTTCAGAATCCTCGGCCAACCCTGGGTGTCAAAGGCCTCTTCACTGCTCCCTGCGTTGCTACACGTTTGACGGCTGAAGTGACAGGCCTCTTCACGGCCGCGCCAAGCTCCGCAGCTTTGGCAATTCTCTGAGATTCGTGCTCCTTGTCCTCAGCCATCTTGGCCTCAATCTCCATCTTGCGATTGAATTCATGTTCTGTCACTCGCTTCTCGCGGGCCGAATAGCCTTTCTCTTTGACAGAGTAGAAGACACCGCCGAGTTGGGCAAGCCACTGTCCAAACATTAGTTGTCGCCTAACAAGCCGATGGAGCATCGATGACTTACGTGTGGGTCCACTTTGGTGACAGTGGACATGTATTCCTTGGAAGTGAGGATGAGCTCGTGATAAACGACGTAATCAGGTAAAAATCCTAGGCCGTATAGAGCACTCGTCGGATGTAATTGTACGGTGACACTGGTCCTCAAATTGATGTATTCACCAATGCCTTTTTGCTTTGCAGCTTGGTGGTAATATCCAGAGCAGATGCACTTGCAAATGATGTCCCAGTCTGTTCCGCAACTCGTCAATTCCATCTTCTGCATCTTCATTATGTCGTGCAGTTGCTCTCGGATTTCCTTTGCCCTGCGTAGAGCCTTAGGATGCAAAAAATGCCGAACACACCAACCGTCCGAAAACCCATTTGACTTCCATTGGGAATAAACGTGAAGAAGTGTTAGATGATCTGATTCCGGCACAAAGAACTTCTCTCGGGCGCCGTCTGACTCTTCTTGACGCTCCTTGGGCCGGTAAAAAACACTAGGAACCGAAAGCATAGACACTATTGTGAGCATCTCCTCGCTGCAGCCATAATCCTCTGAAGTGATGATAAGCTTGGCGAGTGATGGGTCCATAGGAAAGGCGGTCATTTTCTTGCCCATGGGCGTTAGATCACCAATGTTGTCCAGCGCCCCAAGCGCCCACAGGTCAAAAAGAGAGGTGGTAATTGTATCTTGGGGCGGGGGATCCATAAAATCAAAGTCGAGCAGATCTCCCACACCTAACGACTTTAGAAGCAGTACGGTGTTTGCTAGATTCGTACGCTGAATCTCCGGTATAGTCTGAATGTAAAACTCATCTTTGAATGCCGACTCGGTATATAGATGGTAAGCTTTACCAGGACCTGTTCTTCCAGCACGTCCAGCCCGCTGCGAAGCATTGGCCTGAGAGATTGGAGTGATCTGTAGTGCATCCATGCCCATACGAGGGTTGTAGACTTTGAGCTTTGAATAACCTGCATCGACTACATACATGATACCGTCCACAGTCAAGCTGGTTTCGGCTATGTTCGTAGCTACAATGACCTTCCGCACACCTGGAGCTGCCTTTTCAAAGATTTTAGCCTGCAGATCAGCAGGCATCTGGCTGTAGATAGGAAGAATACTAAGCTTGGGCGGATCATTGAGCAGCTTTAGTCGATCCTCAACCAATTCACAAGTGACCTCTATGTCTTCTTGGCCAGTCATGAACACTAGAATATCTCCTGCCGCCTGGGATACGTGAATGGCTAGGATCTGTTTGACTGCGCTGTCGACGTAGTCTTCGCACGGGGTCCGAGAGTATTGTATGTCTACAGGAAATGTTCGCCCTGGAATGAAAAATTCGGGAGCACCACCGTAGAAGCGTGAAAACCTATCAGAGTTCATGGTGGCTGAGGTCACGATGAGCTTCAAATCACGTCGTCGAGCAAGGACTTTCTTGATAAGTCCCAGGAGTACATCGGTATTGAGAGCGCGCTCATGTGCTTCATCCATGATGATGCACGAATACCGATCAAGATCAGGCTCATTGAGGGATTCTCGAAGCAGCACACCATCGGTCATATACTTGATTGCTGTCTCTTTGCTGGTGCAGTCTTCAAATCGGATTGCATAGCCAACAAGGCCTCCAAGGTTCACCTCCATTTCTTCACTGACTCGTTTTGCAACGCTCATAGCTGCTACTCTTCGAGGCTGTGTACACCCTATCAATCCTGTCTTTGCGTAACCGTCCTCGTATAGGAATTGAGTGAGCTGCGTAGTCTTTCCAGATCCTGTCTGTCCTACCACTATTATCACTTGATTATCTCGTATCACTCGGAGCAGCTCTTCCCGCACAGCAAATGCAGGAAGATATTCTCTTTGTTCACGTAGAGTTTTGCTTTTGCTAAAGATACTCTGCCCTTCGCTTTTCTTCATGTGCTCCGCGAATTTGTTGCTACTTTTCATATCGTCTTCACCCGGAGCAGGTGCAGCACTATCTCCTTCATCTCCCTTGACTCCTATGATATTCCCTAATGCGGTGCCTGCCATGTTTGTAGCCTCTTGGGCTTGTTTTTGACGCTCCTTTTGCTGTCTCTTCTCCTTGACTACCTTACTACCTTTGCGACTGAAAACGGCCATATCGCTTTGAGGATCCCGGACTGCTGGAACGGGGTCTAGTTGCTTGGTGAAGATCTTTCTGCCGTCAAGAAAAGGCGGCTTGATGTCATGTACCAGGAGGTGTACCCGGGTAGCTTCTTCATCATCATCGAAGTCGTTGTCATGGTCTCGTCGTTGGGCGACACCTGAAGTCAGCATGCGGTTCTCCTCCCAAGCATCCACGTCTCGCTGTTTTTGAACAGCTCTTGCGCTAACCCGTTTCCTAGTCTTTCTCTCTAGCAGAGCAGCCTCTCTTTGCTGAGATGCCCATGATGCATCCGAACCAAAGGGGTTGTGGGACTCGTCGCCAAGTGTATGACCAAACTCGTCACCAGCATACCAGTCTCGATCTAAAGCGTTTGAGTCTTCCTCATCAACGAAAGGCTCGGGTCCGTCGAACTCTTTTTGGCGCGGAGTAGAGGGGTAGCGCGAGGTCCTTGGAGTCGATGCTGCGGGCACCTGGCCGGCACTATTCCTGTGTATATACGGCGACTGAAAAGTGCCATTGCTTTTATTGTGCAATGGAGTTTGAGCTGAGCGGAATGTCTTTGCTGTAGACACTCCTGTAGGTTTCACAAATCGATCCGAGTCAAGCTTGCGCCGTTTGGGGCTCTGCTCACGCCCCATAACACCAGAAGATCTTTTATATTCGATGTGTTGTCATTATCTACCTAGTTCTAGGAAGTCTCGCATGCCAACTGAGAAAGAGCTAATAGGGCTAGGGCTTGATGTCACGCGCCAAGCTGCCGAGGATTCGCCAGCCGAGGAACTTTTTTTTGGTGGGCTCAAGAACTTATTGCAAGAGCTTACTACATTGTGTTGCATACTCAATTGAGACTGCCATGTCTATGATCACAGCGTCGCTATGGGTGCCACGTGGGGCCGCAGCAGCCTTCCCAGAGAAATACGATGTGGATGAGGACGAACTTGCAAGGATCTCGAAGCTTGCGAAGTTACAGCTCGACGATGCCAACGAAGGTCTTGAAGACGCTAGAAACGGACATCAAGCTGCTATCGATACCGAAGACTCGGACGAAGAAGAAAACGGGGTAAAGGTTCGAGAGTCTCATAAGTAAGGAATTATTCCCCAGTACTGAGATGCTTTTACTGATCTATGTTAGTGATTTAGATGATGACCTGAAAGAGTATGACCTTGAGCATTACGACAGCGATACTAATGTCAGAGATGGAGAGACTATGGCTATGTTTGGTAACGCGAGGTCATTAGCGTACCATGAATCAAATGCGGACGACCCATACATTACCATCCAAGAGAACGATGAGGAGGATGAAGACAGAGAAGATCTGCAAATCTTAGCCACGGATAACATGTTAGTCGCTGCAAAAGTTGAAGACGAGGTTGCGCACTTGGAAGTCTATGTGTACGAGGACGAAGCAGACAATCTGTATGTCCATCATGACATTATGCTCCCGGCGATACCACTCTGTGTGGAATGGCTCGATCTCCCTGTTGGGAAAGACGTCAATGTGGTTTATCCAGACTCAAAGGGGAATTATGTAGCTGTGGGTACTTTCGACCCTGACATTGAGATCTGGGATCTGGACACCATTGACTGCATGTACCCTAATGCCATTCTCGGGCAAGGCGGCGAGGAACCAAAAGGAGATCTTGGGCAGCAATTAAAAAAGAAAAAGCGGAAGAAATCTAAAAAGGCCAACGATGACTATCACGTTGACGCGATCCTTTCATTGGCTGCCAATCGACAGCATCGTAATCTTTTGGCCTCATCATCGGCAGATAAGACGGTTAAGCTTTGGGACCTGAACACAACCAAATGTGCAAAATCATATACGTATCACACAGATAAAGTGTGCTCGATAGCCTGGCATCCGCGGGAGAGCACCATCCTTCTGAGTGGAAGCTATGACAGAACTGTGTTAGCAGCCGATATGCGAGCTCCTGATGCAAAAGTACCGAGATGGGGGGTGGAAAGTGATGTTGAGACGGTTTTGTGGGATCCTCATGATTCAAATTACTTTTATGTGACCACGGAGAATGGCATCATTCACTTCAACGATATGCGTTATGTCCCGAAAACACCTGAAGATTCAAAGGCAGTGTGGACACTACAGGCTCATGATGAGTCCATCTCCGCTTTTGATGTCAATCGGGTCATCCCTGGTTTCCTAGCCACAGGGTCATCTGACAAAACGGTCAAATTGTGGAATGTCCAGCCGACTGGTCCAAGTATGGTGGTCTGCCGTAATGTTGAGGTAGGGAGAGTCTTTTCCACAGAATTCGCCCCAGATCCTGAAGTGGCTTTTCGACTGGCGGTGGCAGGCAGTAAGGGAGCGATGCAAGTTTGGGACACGTCGACAAATGCAGCCGTCCGTCGAACATTTGCCAACCGGATGGCGCCTGTTGATGGGGAGATGAAAGAAGAAAAGATGGTCGGTGTCCAAGAAGACAGCAGTGACTCTGAAGAAGAAGGCGGTGTCGAGCCCGGGGGGGGCGAGGGTGCAACAGCCGCAAATGGGTGGGAGTCAATGGATGATGATTGAGCATGAGCTTACCAACAGGAGAATCAAACCATTCTACCGGCAAAGCACGGACTGCTCTTGCGTGTGGTACTTTGTCGACTCACACAGAACATCTTTAGGGACTTGAGCTTCTCAGAAGACGGTCCAGCGAATACCAGAGCTAAATGGAGCGCAGGACAACTAGCGGTGATGATTGGGAATTCATTCGCAGCTGCTTAGGGCGACGTGCAATCGAAGCTGCTGATTGCAAAAGGACGTGCCATGTCAGGATGCTCGGTTTCATCTTCTACACAGACATGCATATGAAACGTCACAGGCTACGCGCGCCTCTTTGCTTCCTCCTTGCTGCGAGCGAGGTCCAATTTGAAGCAGCAGCAGCAGCAGCGCGAAAAGCTTTGAATAGAACACAGAAATTGCTGGCGACAGCAATAGAAACAGTGGGAGATTCGCCATGCGGGGAGGTTGTGCGCTCATCGGTGCGCGTAGTACTAGGCCATGTCGGAGAGCAGCGTGGTGGAAGAGAAACGGCTGGATTCTAGACGTCGAAAATCCTCGACACCCCTGTTCTCTCAACCTTGTTGCTTTAGCCTGCCTGAACCAATGAAGGCTGAGTGACGTCCTGAAACGCTGCTTGGTGTTGGTGTGATTCGCCCACCTTGCAGCCCAGCTTTGGGCTAGATCGATAGGACCCCGACTACCTGATGTGTATCATGCTAAACAGGTAACCCAATGCATTAGCTTCGTGGTACACCTATGAGAGAGATTGCTATGAGTGCAGTCCCTGGACTAAGCGTATTGTATGCTGTTGACTTCTGAAAATTACGACCCATTTGGATGCGCTAGTGATGATGGCTTGAGGACCGTGCTGCCTTCGCTGCCCAGAAATCAGGGGAAGCGGCCGCGGCCCCTCCCAAAATCCCAAGACCCTCTCACAGAGACTTCACTTTTCCCTCTTCTGTCCTTCCTTCGCCGCTCCACCACATTCTTTCATCTCCACGTATCTGTTCGCCAGGCGCGTTGTACGCTCCTTCACAGCATCACAGCCACTTTCTCTAGATACCCCGTCATCATCAGAAATAATACGGACTGTGTCCGCAGGTTCATTCCTATTTACAATCGTTCGCTGCTACGCACGCAGGATACATTCACTTAGTCGCCGACCTGTCACCAGATCACATCACTTGATATCCAATCAACCCCATCGTCACTCGTCGCTGAAACACCATCATCGTCAGAACATCTATCAACGTCTTTGAGAGACTGACCCTCACCTTCCTACCTCTTCCACATATCTGCAACCATCTTCCGACCCATATCCAGCTTCGTCAGCACCTATCGCGATGGAGCTTGCACGAGCCCTCACCGGTCGCAAGAGACAGGGCGCGGCGGACTTGGCCCACCTTCAGCCAAACCGATCGATGAGCATTAGGAAGGCCGGCTCGATCAAGCGCAGCGCAATCTCCTCACCACTCGAGCTTCTCTCAACCACCAACGCACTCGCTCTTGAAGCACCAAACATCTACGGCTCGTCGGATGACTCGGACAGCTCTCTCACATTCTCTGCATCCTCGCGCGCTACAACTCCAGAAACCTCAGCTAGCGAGTCGACCAGTCCAGTGGAGCCAAACCACCTCTCCTCATACTTCCAATCCGCCTCGAATACTCGAAGCTCAAAGGACTCAACGGACAGTGGCAGCCCCACTATTCCGCAACGTGCGTTGTCCCACACGAAGAAATCACATCAAGATTCAGCTCGCATCAGACGATCCACTTCCAAAACCACCCTTCCTCCCAACGCCATCCACAATATAACCACCACACGTAGTAGCGTTGACATGTTTGCCAACCAGCCAGAGCCTGACCACCCTTTCGGTGCCGAGTTGACAAAGGTTAACGAGCTTGCGGAGGAAATTGGTGCAAGGGACGTGCTAATCTTAGATGAAGAAGAGCAACTCTTGATGGAACGAGGACTGTGCAAATTTGGGGTAGAGGATTACGTGGACGAGATCCAAGGCCTTTTCGGGGGAAGCTACAACAACCCATTTAGCCCATTCAGTGCCGTGTGGATCTAGGCAGTGGGACGGGCTTCCTCTCGGCACGATATCAGAGGGATCAATCTTTCTTTCTTGTCCATATCTTCTCATCGACGATCTACTTGCTACTGCTCTGCTGGTGCCAAGAAGCAAAGGCTACGAATGAGTGCTATGACTGGTCTGGCGCGGGATGTGCCATGCGAAGGCGTTCTATGGGGAGCTCGTCCATTTTGGCGCTCCCAATCGATCTTTCGATCCAAACTCACACTCCTTATCAGCGATCATTTTCTTCGAGCGCGATCTAGTCAAGGGATAGTGTTTAGTTCAGAAAGGAAATAAAAAAAATCCAACCTCAAATTCATGAGCCCTGTTGAACATTTAGAATTTGCACATTGCCCCTACCATGCCTGTGGCCTGAATTATCTCTTAGATACCTCAATTGAGCTCTGATGTATATAGCAGCTCTACGGAAATGGCATTAGTGGTTTGACCTTGCTATCTAATTGCGAGTTCTCAGACCCATACTATTGCGGAGACGTCAGGATTTGGCTTAGTGAATTACAAAAAGAATCCTGTCAGCGCTTTGTACCTTTCAATACGATGTCGTCTATACCCTTTGCTTAGCAATGATTAGCTTCATTTAACATACTTGCATCCCACTGCTTCCCTAGATGTGTTCCTTCTCCTTTCAAAATGGTCGATAGCGAACCTGCGCTGGAGAAGGACGACCCTCCCGGACCATTATCTCAAGGGCCCAGGACGAATGGCTATAAGCAGGAACTTGAGCAAGCAGAGGCTGCCGATGCACCGAGGAGGGAAGAAAGTGGGCAAGAGCAGGATCTGGACGACTTGGGCTTGCCTGTGAAGAAGACCCAAAGACCGTCTGCATCTTCATTTGAAGGAAGCAACGCTTCAGAAGATGGAGAAACACATGGCGATGACCAGCGTATTGGTGTTCCTTCCGAGACAGACTCTATGACTCTACAAGAAGAAGCCTCGAAGACTGACCAGTCTCATAAAGAAGGGCAGAAACCTTCAACCGACTCGACCACTCAGCAATCTGAGTTGGACTCGCCCGTTGCATCGAAGCAAACGATTGAACGTGCTGAAGAAAAAAGTCTTCCTAGTACTTTAGATAGCAATGGGCCTTCTCAAAATACGGGGACAACGGCGACCGAAGTCCAATCGTCAGACCAGACTCAAAACGCTATGCCTACCGAGAACAGAACGTCTGTTGAAGCCAAAGCTCCGACTCACGTCAAAGATGCATCTATTGTCGACAATCTGCTTCATGGCGGTACGACTGGAGGGGTATCAGGGTGGTCACATCAGGCTCTCGCTCCTCATAAACCTCAGGACGATCTCGACCAGGAGGAGAAGTGGCAGGACATGCCAGCTTTCGCACCCTTTGACATGTATGACGACAACAACAAACTCGTCGCTAGAGAAGCTAAAGACTCTGATGACGAAGCGGACGCGTACACTGGGCTGGGAGGAGCAGGCAAGGGGTATACCAAAGTCCAACTTGATGAGGATGCACAGTCAGCTACAAGCATGGACGAGAACACGGACTATCTATTCAAGCCAAAGAGCACAGATCTTGCAGATGAGGAGGAGGATCAAAGGGATCCGCTGGCACAATTACAGGCCACCAAGACTCTGTTGACTGAAGGCCAGAGGATAGCTTACGTGGGCCTGACGAAATTGTCAATGGCTCTCATGATTGAAGAGTTGAGCGGGATCGAGACTACTAGGGGTACCAAGAAAGGACTGGCCGTTGCTGTTGAATCGATGAAGATGTGGAGTCAACAAATAATGGTCAGGCTGTATATGCACATGGAGATCAGTTCTTCGGAACAAGTCATGATTGAACAGCTTGCTGAACATGGTGTTACGCCAGGAGACCTCACTCCAGCTCTCATGCAAAATGCACGTGTCAAGAATCCCATGGCTGATGAGTCAAAAGTAGATTCGGGTGCAAAGTCCACCACAGATCGTGACTCTCTCGCTTCGCCAAAGCTGAACGGTGAGAAACGTGGTTCGAATGCTTCGGCTTCAGGAAATCATTCAGAGGACGGCGCTGAGGTCCAGTCCCTACCCCCATACAAGGAGCACGACGACGCGGGGATGCCTGAAGTGCGTAGTCCGTCTCAGCTTGGGACGTCAAAGAAGATCGATATCGATTTACGATGGACGGTACTTTGTGATCTGTTTTTGGTATTAATAGCTGATTCTATCTACGACTCCCGCTCAAGGAGGCTTCTGGAACAAGTTGGGCAGTCGTTAGAAGTTCCATGGCTGGACATATGCCGATTTGAGAAACGCGTTACTGACTCTCTCGAAATGCAAGAAGCAGCCCACAAGGAGACATGGGATGAGGCAGAGCATATGGAGGATCGGAGGAAGCGAGCACTAAAACGAAGATACATGATGATGGGACTCGCTACCGTTGGCGGCAGCTTGGTCATCGGACTCTCAGCTGGGCTACTTGCACCTGTCATTGGCGCGGGGTTAGCTGCCGGCTTCACGACGATAGGAGTAGCTGGCACAAGTGGCTTCCTTGCCGGAGCAGGAGGTACTGCCTTGATAACTTCGGGCGCAGTGCTTACTGGAGGCACGATAGGTGTGAGGGCATCGCACCGAAGAACAGGAGCCGTACGAACATTTGAATACAGGCCTCTTCACAACAACAAGCGAGTAAACCTTATCGTCACCATATCTGGCTGGATGAACGGAAAGGTTGATGATGTCCGCCTACCTTTCAGTACGGTTGACCCGGTCATGGGAGATATGTATTCCGTTCTTTGGGAGCCGGAAATGCTGCAAAGTATGGGTGATACTATCAAAATCATAGGCACCGAAGCTCTCACACAGGGGCTGCAACAAGTACTGGGCAGCACGATCCTGGTGGCGCTCATGGCTTCACTACAGCTTCCTATCGTTTTGTCCAAGCTCTCATACTTGATCGACAATCCGTGGACAGTTTCGATGGGCCGGGCGAACGCTGCAGGTCTCATCTTAGCTGACTCGCTAATTGATCGAAATTTAGGTGTACGACCGATCACCTTGGTCGGCTTCTCTCTTGGCGCTCGAGTCATATTCTCCTGTCTACGTGAATTAGCAAACAAGGGAGCTTACGGCTTGATTCAAAATGTCTATCTTTTTGGGTCTCCAATTGTTAATAGCAAGGATGAATATCTGCGTGTACGCACAGTTGTTTCGGGTAGATTTGTCAACGGTTATGCATCGAACGATTGGATTCTGGGTTTGTCTTGCCTCTGTCCAAAAATCATTTGGCAAAGGTACTGACCGTTCTTAGGCTACCTCTTCCGTGCTACAAGCGGCGGTGTCATGCGAGTGGCTGGTCTTGCTCCAGTCCAAGGCATTCATGGTCTTGAGAACATTGATGTCACTAAGCTCGTCAACGGCCATATGGCATACCGTGCTGCCATGCCCAGATTACTCCGCGAAGTGGGCTGGGAAGTTGAAAGCGATGAATTCACAGAAATTGAGGACCCTGACCCGGAAAACCATGAGAAACGCCAACGAGAACTCATTCGCGAAATCGACGAAGCTCGTAAGGAGGCAGAGGCTAAACCTGAAAAGAAGAGATTTGGCTTCTTCAAGAAAGGCAAGCTTGCCGAGAAGAAAGGCTGGGAGACGTACGATGACAGCATGAGGAAAGGGGACGAGTGGAGCCCGAACACTCCTGAAGGTGGCGGGAATATTCTCTTTGACATTGAAGCTATCAAAGCCGAACTTCACAGTGAGCAGATCGAAGTCAAGCAGCTCGAGTCGACCTTACCGCCTATGAAGTTGAGTGTAGAGGATCAGCCTTCGACGAGCCCGTACTCGAATTTGAGAGAGACCAAAAGCTACGATGCTAGTCAACCGCATGTACAGCCACGCAGGGCTAACTCCTCACAGCCAGATAACTTGAATTTGAAAGGAACTCAGTCCTCACAATCCAACCGCAATAGGGAAAACCCATTCGATCAAGGCTACGACGAATACAACCTCTCCGCTGAAGCATTGAACTATCCAGGAAGTGCAGCCCACAGTAAGCTGTCTTTTGAGAGTTCGATACAGTCCCCTTCACCACGACGATCGAGCTATTTACAAACGGACTCTCCCGGACTACCGTCTCCACTAAGGGACGTAGCAGAAGATGTACCTCCACCTCAAAGACCGCCACTTAGGTCATCTCTTACTATGCCATCGAGCACCAATAATGTCGGCCTAGAGCACAATGCTTGGGCAGATGAAGACGATCCCGACTTCGGCAAGGAGCAGGAGGTCAAATTGACATTCTAATGTATTACATTCAATGAGTATCATCAGCGCGGCGTACTCGGGGCTTCCTTTCGTGTTGCATATGTTGCGGAGTTCAGTGCTCTATTGGGACGTCTTGTTTGGTGCAGGTGCCTGTGGTGTCACGCAGAGGAGTTTTTGAAACCATGAGTTGGCGGTATGGATTCTGATTTGATGTCGCTGCAATAATGGAGCAGCTGCGTGTACATAAATAGTCTTCGTCCCAGCTGCGTTCTAGGGCTACAAGCTTGAAACCAGGTTCTCTTCAAATTTGTACCGAGCTCTCCCCATTTTGCATCCTCCGAGGGGTTGGTCGAATAAGTCGTGGCCGATGTTCCAACTTCAAAATTCTATTTCACAAATGACAAAAAACCCAAAAACTTCTCCAAAAGTACTAAGGCAGTCCCGGACTTCTTGTAAACCTCGGGTGAAAAGTGGAACAAATTGTAAGCGATTGGGTGGATTTATACTGCTGTGAAAACATTGAGGCCCTCGTGCTAATGACGGACTCACGTGCCGGCGCGTGTCAGACGCGTTTGAAATGCCACTTCCGGGACCCCTCACGAAGAAAAGTATTGTACAAGATCATAATTGAACCTTCGGGCGTTTTACATCAGTAATGGCACCTGGCCTTGACTTGAGCAACAAACGTCCAAGAAGATTTGGTATGACAAGAGAGGAGAACCAATGGGATAGCCTACACAAAATTAGCACGCCGGTCAAGAACGATGCCCGGGCAGTCACCCCCGACATTAATGCGCCTCCCCAGGATTCGAGCGACGAGGCCTCGATAGCAGCGGAGGAACATGTGCCATCCGGTGATGCTGGAACCGTGACGGGCAGGTCTAGAAGTGGAAGTCGCAGCCCAGGAATTGCTACGTCGGGAAAAGAAAGTAGCTCAATAGTTCAAGATGGGCAACGTGAGCCTAGCATGGAACCCTCCTCGATACCCGCTGCACAATTCGGCTCATCTGGCAAATCAAAGAGCTTCAATGTCTCTCAGGGGAGTCAGAAGAGGGAGAAAGGGGGGATAGACGAGGATGAGAACGATATGTTTGGCACGTTCTCGCAAGGGAAAAGACCGAAGACGGGATACGGCGGCTCCTCGCAGAGAATTACGCAGGACAATATCCATCATGGCTCCAAGCCAGATCAATACAAAAAGCCAATGAAGCAGACTCGTGCTTCGGAGGGGGCCAATGGCAAACCAGGTCTTCGAATGTTGAAGGGCGTTGAGGATGCCAAAGCTAGAGGTAATTTCGGATCAGTGCCTTGGAGCGAATCGTCTATTGACCGATGGACAGCAGCTAAACTATGCGAGCAAGAAAGGGCGGACTTTAAGAAACCACCTTCAGCCGATAACACCCGGAGAGGAAGCAGGAGTCAAGCTTATTCGTCACAGAATAGTCAAGGCTCATCTCAATCATCTCAAGAATGTCAGAAACCCTCTTTTCGAGTCCCTAAGCGGACCACCCCCCGTAAATTCAAAGAGCGTCCAACATATAAAGAACCTCCAAACTTATCAAACAGCGCAAATTTCCCGAGAGCTACTAGATCAAACAATCAAGCAAGGAAACCCTTAACGTCCGCTGATCCTAACGACTTGCCGATTGAACTTGACTCACCTTTCGAAGCTTCTGGAGAGCCTCTGGATCAGGCTAAGGAACAATTTGGTCTGTCGAACACGATCCAGGATGCTGCAGGATTAGCGAAAACGAAGCTTGGCTTATCAGTAAATACGTATAAGCCTCCTCCCTCATCGAAAACCACGTCTTCTTTTCCGTCCACGTCCTTCGATGACACTAGCTCGAACTCCCCATTGAGTAGCCCACCACCGGAGACACCGGACATTAGTCCCACACAGAAGAACATTGAATACGTGAACAATGCCAGTCTTGCGTTGACAAAAGACCTGTCACGTAGATGTCCTCTCTGCAAAGAAATAGTCGATCAGGTCTTTTATGATGGATATTTCAATGGAAATGAACGTCGAACGATCCGCCAACAAGCCCAATTTTGCGCAGACCATAAGAGACATGCAGCAGAAACTACATGGGAAGATCAATGCTTTCCAAAGATAGACTGGCAGCAATTGGATGACCGGTTGAAGAATTACCACGATGCAATTGATGACATAATGCAAGGAAGGAAGTTTTCGTTTTACAGGAATGCTTTTGAGGATTTGGTGAAGGACCGAAAGGACAGGAGGCTACGAAAGAATCTCATGGATGGAGAAGAGAGTGAAGGTTTGACTCCTGGATATTATGGCAGTCGAGGGGCAAGGATAATGTACGAAGACTCCCCTTCTTCTCGTTGATTCAATTCTTGGCTAAGCATGGATAGGGCCGAAAATATCATGTCGAGATTTGCGTCCAAACTCCGCCGACTAGCCGCGTCAGACAAGCTGATATCGTCCGGCGGAGTTTCGGGCTTCGTCCAGGCCGTGTTGGTTCCTGAATTGGCCGTGTTACTCGTAATGGACGATCTGAACGTCGACCAAGAAAGAGCGAGAGAAGTCCTCAGAGATAGCGCTGAAATCGGCAATCTGCTAAATGAAGAGGAAGATGAGCATATTAGGGACCCTGTCGGAGATTTGAGAGCGATGTTGGAGTCCACGTGAACGATATCATGCATGTATAGTGAGGGATTTTTTTTGGGACATATTGCTTCACAAATACCATTTTGCAACATACAGATTCATAATACATCTCTTCGCCCAACGCTCTTCCGGTCATTAAAGTCTCTCACTCCCTCTTTCCCCCCTGCGCCTCTCTCAACGCGCCTGCACACTCCACACGCTCCCAAACCGATACAGCCCAAACGCCGCCACCAGCGAAAGTCCAATCGGCAACGGCTTCTGCGTCTTGATCGCCCGCGGTATCGAACTCCCCGCCAGCACGAGACTGGCTAGCAGGGCCATTTCTACGCCGTAGGGTTGTCGGTTGCGGATGCGGTAGCCGCCGAGACCGTACTGTGGGGGGAGAATTGGTGTCAGCGATTTGGGGGGAAGGGGAGGGGAGGGGGGTATATGAAGGGGGGGGAGAATTCGGGAAGGGAAAGGGGACGTACGAGTGCGCCGACTGTCATTCCGGCTGTGACGGAGGGGATGGATCCGGTGCGTATGTAGCCGGCGAGGCCGCCGCCGGCGGTGAGGAGGGCGAGGATGATGGCTTGCGTTGAGGGTTGGTCCTGTGGTTTGGGGGGTTAGTTGTTGCTGGTATTGAGTATGGGGATGCGAGGATGGAGATGGGGATGGGGTGGGGAGTTACCATTGTAGATTGGGTTGTCTGATAGCTAGCTGTTGGTGGTGGAAAGAATACGATGCTGTTGCGGAGAACGAGGAAGGGGGAGCTCGGAGTCCAATTGGCGGAGCTTTTCCCGCCTGCCCTGCTGCCGGTCTTGGCATCTCGAAAACACCAGATCCGCAACGTAGTCCACACCTCATACACAGCTCCATCACAGCTCCCTCAATCCCTCCAACCCCCACAAGCATGGCCCCGAAACAACGCTCCCAAATCTCCTCCTCCGCCCCCCCCATCCCGAAACCCTCCTCGTCCTCCTCCTCAGTCGCCAGCAAATCCCATAGCAACAGCTCCTCGGCGCAGGAAATCCTCACTTCGTTGTGGGATAGCTATGTGGATAAGACGCCGCAGCGGGTGAAATTGATTGATGTGTTTATGGCGTTTTTGGTGCTGGTGGGGGGGCTGCAGTTTGTTTATTGTCTGGTTGTGGGGAATTATGTGAGTTCTTCCATCATTTACTAAGGTAGCTGGTGGTGATTATGGGTATATGGATTGAGGATGAGGAGGTTGGATTCGGGCTAGGGTCGAATGGTCTGCTGACTGTGAGGGTGGCGATGTATAGCCATTCAATGCCTTCCTGGCCGGATTCAGCGCTACGGTCGGACAGTTCGTGTTGACGGCTAGTTTGCGCATTCAGACGAATCCGGAGAATGGGAAGGAGTTTGGGAGTGTGAGTCATGAGAGGTGAGTTTGAAAGTTGTCCGAGGGGGAATGTGCTGCTGGTGAGGAGTGGGGAGTTGGGCATTGGCTGACATGACGAACCGATAGAGCGTTTGCAGACTTTGTGCTTGGGAGTTTGATATTACATTTCTTCTGTGTCAACTTTATCAATTGAATGGACCTGAGAGGGAGGCGCTTTATGAGAGCGAAAAGGTCACAGATATTGTGGGAAACGGATTATACCATTTGCGTTGGATCCTGGTAGGAGAAAATGTACGATATGAAATGGATTCAGCAATATGTGGCCAACCAGTATCCACGCCTTCTAGATTGCGAAAATGCGTACCGTTCCAAGACGGTAAGAATCAATAGATAGACCCGTCTGGGTGGCCTCCAAATTTCTTTCCAAAAATCGTAAGTCATCCAGCTACGCCGTTACCGTTCGTAACCTTCTCCAAATGAAACACCGCTCTCAACGCATCCCCGAATCTCCTAATAGCCTCCGTCACCTGCTCGTTCGACGCAGCCGCAAATGTCGTGCGGAAAAACAGATCGTTCCCAGGATTACCACTTTCGGCGCGGAACCAGCTACCCTTGGAGGTTAAGGTCCCTCCATCAATGGCAGCGTGGAAGATTTCTTCCTCGATATCCACCATCGATTTCGAATCCTTCGCAGGATGTTTCTGCCAGTCGATCTTGATCCAATGGAACATTCCTGCCATGGGTGGGTTCCAGCTTGCAACTTCTCTCGGTAAGTACTTCTCGCATGCGTAGCAGATACCGTCTCTCCTGTGAGTATACTCCATCCGGAGATTGATAAGCCAATCAAGGTAGCCGGAATGCCCCCATGTTTCCTCTAGCAATTTGTACATAATCAATTGGGAAGTGCCGCTGGGATTTTGCGTCGACGTCTCACTGTGGCGCACGAAGCGCTCGATGATTTGTTCAGATGCTGTGATCCAGGCTAATCGCATACCGGGCGCGATGACTTTCGAAAAGGAGTCTAGGCGCATCACTCGGCCGTCTATGTCTAGGCTCAAGAGCGAGGGGACGAGAGCTTCCAGGAAATCTTCGTGAGATGAGGGTGGTGAGACGTCGGGAGCATTGAGACCTGTGTATGGTTGCATCTGGAGGAAGAAGTAGGGTTCATCTTCAAGGATGTAAAGGTCGTGCTTTTGGGCTATACGATAGATTTCCTTTCGTCGTTTCAAGGATTGAGTGGCACCTGTGGGGTTTTGCCCGGAAGGTACTGTATACAAAAGCCAAGGTTTTGGAGCATTGTTGTGGGCTGAGGGGTCCCAGGTGCTAAGTACGGAGTCCAGGCGTGAAGGAAGGAGCCCTTGCTCGTCCATTTTTATGCCTATGCAATTCACGCCCATTGGCCTCGCAGTCTCAGCGGCAGTGGAGAAGGTGTATTCTTCTGTCAGTATGCACTCGCCTCGCGTGACGAACATTCGATAGGCCATATCGAGTGCCGAGGTGGAGCCAACGGTCATGCAGCATTGCCAATCTTTGTACGGGGGATGGTGTACGATCTGGGTGGTAAGCGTGAATGTCTGTTTCAGAGCCTTCTGGAAGAACATTTACCTCAGTGTGCTCTGTTACAAATCTCAGCAGCTGTGCTGATCCAGTAGCCTGCCCGTAATTGAAAGCCACATGAATATCTGAGTTCATGGGATCAGCAAACTCTCCATTAGAGCGAGCAGCTCTGCCTTGTATGATTCTTACCAAACAAGCTCTTTCCCTCTGCGATATCATTCTTCCCGATCGACTTCAGAGTGCCAGATTCTTTGGTTTCCTGCTCCGAGAAATGGGGTGGTGTAGGGACTTTGATGTCAATGTGCTCGAATGGAAAGTACTGGCTCGAAGGTAGACCACCACCCAGGGAAATAAGACCTTTCGGGTGTTAGCATGGCTTAATATCAGACGACTGTAAGAAGCCTGCTCACCCGGATTCTTGAGGTATTTCGCAGCCCCTTTCAGCGACGATGGCTACTAGATCATTAGTTTCTGCTCCGCCTATCGCCACTAGTGGTAGGGATTCCAACCTTTCTTGACGAGCTCTCCTCATTCAATCGATCTGAGAACCCCTTAGCCGTGGCCCTCTCCGTTGCGATTGATGGTAGATACGAACGTACGATCCCATCTCTTGGCTTTCGGTTTGCCATACCCCTTGATATATGTCAATGACACGAGGTACTTTGCTAAATGCGATTGTTCCTTACCGGACTTTTGAACATGTCGCTGCTCGCATGGGCTGCTATGCCTCCGCTGATCTTTGGGGCTTTAGATCGCCGTGCAGCGACTCCGTTGACACTCAAGCGGTCCGAAAAAGTCGCAATCTGTGTGTCCATTGCGCCTTGGACGTCTGTCGCCATTGGCGGTGCCATAACAGTCAGTGGAGTCAGAATGGTGGGAGTTGCTTGGTGTGCGAATGTGTGCGGGCTTTGAGATTGGCCAGAATTCTTTCAGAGGAAGATACAGAATTGTACGACTTATATAGAAGTCTACAAAGTGCCCACAAATTCAGAGAAAGGGGCAGACAAACGCAGGAATGTTTGCCGGAAGAAGAAGAAAAACAGTCCCGTTAGCATGGACGAAGATAACCATTATTCGTCATGCCTGCAACCGATACTAAGCGCACTGATATCATCCTGCCGAAGAAGAGCATCGCGTATGGTCACTAGAATCTAGTGAGATCCCTAGTCGGTCTTACCATAGAGTCGAAATACTCCAACCATCAATTGTAGAGGTGGTGTCAAAAACGGCGACGTTTCCGGTAATAATGAAGGATGACATACCGAGCTGTGATTGGTCAATGGCTGTTGAGGTAGGGCAGAACAGTAGGGCAAGGGATGTCCAAAACAGGCAGAAGGGAGTTTTGTCCGCGCTCGAAATCTTCAACATGTTGTATTCAAATCATAGATCATTCATGACCTCAATGTATCTCTATCATTCGCTGACCTCAAATATCCTACTGTACAGTGACATTCAGGTCTTTGGTATCTCGGTATCAAAATCCGCATGCCCATATTCCCCTTTTCCTGTCAGCTGTTGCCGGCTGAACTCTATGCAAATGTCCACCCAGACTCCCCCGGTTGGTAAACCCTTCCCATAGCCAGTCAAATGCCTGCGTGCGTCCCGCTTTTGTCCCTGCTGTCAAATATCAAAATGGGCAATGTTCCTGGAGCATGCGCAATGGAATGTACATGTGACGACCCCAATCCACAGATCCACCGAACATAACGCCTCCACAAGTCCTGGCATGCAATATTCACATTCGAAGTCGAAGATCCCCGCCGGTTGGGTGATGAGATCAGAGAGGCTAAGCGTTACTCATCAGCGGTGTCGAAGAGGGTCAAAATTTAAATAAGGCCGCTGATCCCGTCTTTGGTCCTGCCAGTATGCGAAGGCAAGAGTCTATTCAACTGTCGCTGACAGTGTAGGTGGAGAGATCTCAGAGCCTGATCGTGATGCCGCTGACGTGGCTATCGTGTGGTGTTTAGTAAGGGTCATTAGGAACGCCGTTATTCGTCGTCGCAGGCTGGTAGACACCACCGTAAGGATCCTGCGGTTGCTGTGACGGATCAAGACCATGAGGACTGAGCATGTTGTTAACGCCAGTTTCCTGTCCCTGATAAGTTTTTGGCGCAGATGGATCGCCAGCACCGCCAGCCCCGGGTCCCCCCGCGCCAGGTCCAGCTCCACCAGACGGTCCTGCTGCAGGACCGCCGTAGCCGCTGCCTGGCCGAGGTTGTTGATTGTCGCCTCGCTGGGATTGTGACTGGAACTAGTGAATCAACAATGGTCTGAGAGATGCTTCACAGACGGATGGAAATTGACGAGAGAAGGGCCATGGTAAGGCTACGAGGTAAGAGGAGCTTGAAAACTTACTTCTCTATACTTTGCGAGGTAGATTTTCAATGCCTCAGCATAGTTTTCGAAACCAGTCGAAGTCATGGCAAAAAGAATGTCCTCTCCGTTGACAGTCTTTCGCTTCTCTTGTTGACACTTCTCCGAGGCTAACAGCCGGATCAGGTCAGACAGATATTATGGCAAAGGGATCAGGCTCAACGGACCTTCGCTTGTGATAAAAGAGATGAATTCGCTCACGCATTCTTGCATGCATTCTTTGGCTTCTTTGGCGATTTTGGCGTTCTCTGGTAAAGCCGTCTTCATAATCCGAGCCACTGGAGCAAAGTTCCTTATGTTAGCATCAGAGGTATGGGAATGCGGTCTTGCACCACGCGGTGGAGGTGATATTGAATGCGGGGAATCTCGGGACATTGTAGATGCCCACTAAGCAGATGTGTCTTGACCATAGAGAATTAAGTAATGAGATGCTGGGGTAGATCTTTGGACTGTGGAGAAGGAAGCGAACAATCATTGCGCGTGCGACTTCCAATAAGCGACGGCAATACGGGGGTGCCATCATCATGCAGCGTCGCAAGACGAAAATGCGCAATCCATAGGACGAGGATAATGCATGAGAGAATTGCATGTAACCAACCATTTGCTATCGGCAGCCATCGATCTTGCTCCTTGACTTCAAAATCGTACGCTTCCCTCGCCTGGACTTCTTCTCCTCTATCCATACTCTCGGAATTGTTGTCTGGCGTCGCATCTCCTTGCTCAGCACTCTTTTCCGGTGGGGATGCCGACATGATTAATATAGGCGGGCTGCAGACAAGGCAGCCAACCGATTCTGAGGAGTGAGCTTGAGGTAAGGCGACTGCGTTGGGTCGAAATCGGACGGACCGTAGCTATGTGCTGGACAGCCCGCAAGTCTGTTGGAAAATTCACACTGCTCTCAGCACCCGTCCTAGCGGGATTCCGTGCGCGATCGCTCGACGAGGCTTTGCTCTGATTTTGGCTATTGCTGCGCCAATTGCCAGGGCTTCGACAGCGATTCGACGAAGACGCGCGAACCTGGTAGTACTCCCGCGCAAGAAGCGTGGGTGAACACGGCGCACCACACAATACACTGCTAAGCCCAAAGGGATTGTTGACAGCAGCAGACTGATGACGGGCCCTTGCAGTGTTCTTCGCAGCTGGTGCAATTCGTATAGGCTGGTTGACACGCAGGCAGTTGGGCTCCAATGGCGGTCAAGGACTCTCTAACTCGGGGCTTAGCTTTGCACGAGAAAGAAGTTGACGTTGGCGGCGCATACAGGTGCTTGCTAACTTTGGGTAGCGCCAGTATGTGCAGAGCCCAGATCCTGCGTCAGGCGCAATTGGCGGTGGGGAGATTGGGGAGAGCGCTGGGTGTCGGTCGAGTCCAGGGAGTGAAGCTGGGTTCCGGTGTGGGGTGTTATGATTCTGGGAGAACGAAGGAAAATCCAGGTACCAGGAATGAAGCTGCAGATGTACCTGATCGCGTCAAACGCGGATGAGGTCGCCTCAAGGAGAGATTGATGAGACCTGGAGGTGCTGTCTGTCGCTTCGGAGCAAGTTCAATTGGCAGGATTGAAGGTCGAGACAGTGTGAAGGGCATGGTCCCACAGTCTACGAGGGAAACGACAGGACAGGACAGGACGATTGGGGGCTAGCCTGTGTGGGAAGCGACAGGGGTGTGGCTACGGGCCAGGCCAAGCAGCGGTCGCCGGCGGCAGTCAAGCCCATCGGGTTGAGCTGAGCTGAGAGTGGCTGAAAGGATGCCTTACGGGGGCATCCAGCACCTTGAACATCTG
>JAABUI010000634.1_pt1 | contig 24432 bp, 51 predicted proteins | sample 5559111 | NCBI WGS metagenome assembly JAABUI01 (sample SAMN10711870, study PRJNA513365) | rock metagenome | isolation source: Antarctica rocks | place: Antarctica: Victoria Land, Buttleship Promontory
AAGGAGCGACAGAGTACCGACCCGTTGCGATAGTATTGCCGAGTGTAATATCCAAATGTACCGGGTTCCGCAGAAGTATTCCATTCCGTGAATGAGCTATTCTTATCAGCACAAGCGATCTCACAAAGGACAGGCCTACCCAAGGAGGTTTGACGACGAGTCCTTATTGCTCTTTTGCGTCGCTCGGCCAAAGAAGCACAGCTCATACGTATAGCTAACACACATCAGCATCGCTGCGTACGATGATGTTCGGCATGACGTCGACTCACTCGCCCGAGACCTTTTCCACGCAGGTCCCATCGAGCTTCTTCCACTCCACCTCTGGTCCGAAACCAGTATGCATCCGTTCCAGAGTATCCGACGAGGATCGAATATCGTTCTTGAGCTTGTTGAGCTCGTTGACGAGTGTGTTATGCTTTTCCCGCGCAGCCGCGACGTCTATATTGTCCGTCAGTTGATTTACCACCGCGTAGTGCGTCCGGCTCACGGGGTCCTTCGGCATTGCTCGCCCTCGAAGCTCCCTTCGCTCCCCTACCTAGGATGCCAACGCGGACCATCCAATCGATGGCATAATCGCGCACACTTTCCCAAGAATCGTATAACGCGTCCGGGATATACTCGTCGATCCGGTACACTGCGCATCTCCATTTGAGTCCCTCAAAAGAGATCTGCGGGACCGGAACTCACGCATCCCGCTTCCCTCGTCAGTCTCCACCATATCCCCCTCGTCCATCAGCAACAATGCCTCAAGATCCTTCCTCTCCAGCTCATCCAGCTCCCCGTCTCCAATCTCTTCTTCCACCTCCTCTCCTCCCTCAGGCTTCTCACTCTCCCCACCTTCCGGAGCTTTGGTGAGCTCCTCGAACCCCACGACTGCGGCTTTCACCGCCATGTCCTGGTAGTTCGGATTGTAGCTTTTCGCCAATTCTTCCAAGACGCTATGTAGAGCGTCGAGCTCGGATTGGAGGCGGGACGTTTTGGAGCGCAGACGGGTCAGAGCGAGGCGGTGGGTGAGGAGGGAAGTGTAGACGGCTAAAGCTTGTCAGATTTGCGCACGGCATAAAGTGGGACACACACGCGACTGCTTCCGACGTTCCAAATCCTCCTTGCTCCTTGCCTCAGTCCTTTCAAGGCTGGCTAAATTGCCGAATGAGTGACGAGCCAAGTGCGCGAGATCGTGGCTCTGATGGCGGCCGGCAAGTGAACTCACCCCTCGCCAGCTCCACCTCCACCTCCTTCCCCTTCACCTCCCCCGTCTTCCGCTCCAGCTCCCCCTCGAGCCGCTTTTTCTCCCCAAGAGCCCACTTGACATATGTCGACCGGATTTTCGCGCCCTGTTTCCCCGTGAGCATCCCGCAACATTTCACCAGCTCAGCTCGAACGAGCTTACGCAGTTGGCCCCCGGGATGACTTACCGTCTTGCGCGTCTTCATCTCCGCTTCTGCTTTCTCGCGGTACTCCTTGCCTATCTGAGAACATCGACTCGGACATGCCCCTGTCCCCCATTCGTCCGAACCATCACAGCATTCCGGGTCTGCTCCAGTCAACCCGACCACCTTTATCTCAATGGCCAGCAGAAGGGGACATACCGCATATCCCATCGTTGACCCGACTACTCAACACCACACCCGGAATATGCCCCTCGTTCGTACAGTAGAACGTCGCGCCGCTACAAGCGGAGGTACCCGGCTCATCACTCCCGTCGGGACAATCGCAGTAATCGTCATTAATAGCGGAGGCAGGAATGGTATGGGAGCCATCAAGGCAGGTGAAGTTTCCGGACGAGGCGGATTCGTATTGCTTGAAGACTAAGGGGTATCAGTGGATTAGCTGAAAGTGCAAAGGAGGAGCAGGGACGCACGTGATGGGTGAAGACCGCGGATGGAGGAGGGTACTAGGGGTTTGGTGTCTGCCAGAGTGGGGAGGATGAGGGCGAGGGAAGGCAGGAGGGTGGATAAGCGGATTGAGGGGATCATGGTGGTTTTGGGTGGATGGAAGGGTGGAAGGAGGAGATGTTAGCCTGGAATGCCGGGTAAAAGGTTCCCCCTCGCCTCGGGGATAGGAACTTTGTACTCCGGTTTCCCCTCCAAAATGCATGATGCGCTCGTCTTCCTACGGATTCATCCAGACAAGCCTCGAATCATTTTACCCGTGATGTCATTGTGATCACCTCAATACCTTCAACTCTCAGACCGGACATGTCCGACGACTATACCATCCACCACTCCTCCCCGACCCCAACGGAGCACATCCACATCCGAACCACATCCGGCCTCACCTCACCCCCACCATCCCGCGTCGCCTCCGCTCTGTCGCACTCCCTCCACTGTCTAGTAGCTCGCACCAACACGGGAGAAGCAGTAGGAAATGGTCCGTCTTATCGGGGACGGAGCGCTCTTCCTCCAGATCGTCGATATGTGTGTCCACCCGGACCATCAGGGACGGGGATTGGGCAAGAGGTTGTTGGATGGGATGTTGGCGTGGGTGGATGGGAATTGCCAAGATGCGTATGTCAGTCTGATCGCGGATGATCCGGGTGAGAGACTGTATAGTACTAGGGGTTTTGTGCGGACGACGGGAGTGGGGATGAGGAGGTCGAAGTGGGGCAAGTAGGGGGATGAGTGGGACGCGTGATGCGTAGGCCGTTCGAGCCGAATGAGACTACGAGGATCTATGAATCTTCTCGCTTTACAAGATGATCACTCCAATCTTGAGCTGTTGACGGGTTTCATGATGGTTGAAATCCTCGGTACGATGGCGGGATGGGATGCACAGGCACTGTCGAGACAAGCCCATCAGGTTCCCAGAAGCGATTCTGAAGGAGAAGGCCTAGTCTGGGAGGTATTCAGGTACTCAACGACTGTGCCAGGATATTAATCACAAGTCGAGTCGCCATTGCGATAATGACGCGATATGCAAATCCATGCTGAAAACCCATGGTATCAAATTTGATCGATGTTATTCGTGTACGTGTCTCATTCGTTCTCTCGTTCAGATTCTTCTCGGTTGAGATGATTCGTTGCTCAGCAAGGTTTGGCATAAGTCGATTGGTTTTTCTGCCCCGCATCGGCTCAGACTCGTTGGGATGTTAGCGACTCACCGAGATACTCTCCGTGTCCAGGTTGCTGTTCTTGTCCGCCTTGCTTTGGTCCTCCATGCTCGATGGCTTCTTGGTCGCGATTGACATCGAGTAACTCGGACCGCCGTCATTGAGCAGCTCCTCGGTGCTAGAGCTCCCATGAGCTGGATTCGGAATTGAGGCCCTAACCCACGCACACTTGCAGGATATCCGCGATGAGCTTGCGAGCGAGATCACCGGAGAGCGACTCCCTGACCACGACTCGGAGAATCTCGGTGTCCTCGCAATTCTCCGGAAGCGGGTAGCTGAGACCATCAGCTTCGGTCTGACCACAACCGCTCACTCACTTCGGGACGATCCACCCGATACCCCTAAGCTGAAGCTGTATCCATTGCTGCTTCACATTCGGATACTTCTGCTTGAACTCATCGGTGAAGCGGAACGAAACGACCGGAAGACCCTCGTAGTAGAACTCCGCGTCGACCTCCGTGAACTTCGTCTGGCCTCTGAAGACAGCTTTGGTATGGCTGGTAAGCACGTCCGCGACCTCAGACATGGTCGGGATGCTCCCAATGGGCTTGGGGCGATGGACATTGGAAAGGAGGGTGAAGTAGCCGGAGTTTTCGAGAGCGCGGGAGATGAGCCGGGCCTTGGAAAGGTTGTTCTGCATGATTCGGCGGTATCCAGCGAAGCCGAGGTTGAGGACTGGGATCAGCGGAGCTGACTTTGCGGGAGCTCACAGTTGAACATCTGGCCAAGGATGGGGTGTGCGGGCCTAGAGAAGTTCAGGTTGAAGGAGTAGTCGGTCTATTTGCCAGCCGTGAGATGAGCGGAACTTCATGTGGTGTTTAGAGACGTACCGCTCCAAGGTAATGAAGCTCAAAGATCAGGTCTTTCGGAAGATACTCGACGCTTCTCCAGATGATCCACCCAACACCGACAGAGCCTTCACATCCGTGAGTACTGCAGATGGAAGGCGGCAATAGACGTACTCATCCCGTATTTATGGCCAGATGCGTTGATACTATTATTCGGCTCAGCTCAACACCATTGCGCTGACTCACCTCTGAACTCGCGGAATCTTGAAGTCCCAGACATAGTGCGGGTACGCAAATGGCCTATAAGGGGTCAGCTCGGCACGCAGCTATATGACCTACGCAACGAAGCCGCCCGACGCTGCGTCCACGTGAATTGGCACAAAGTGGCCAGTCTCCTTTTCATACTTCTCAAGCTCCTCGTCCATCTCGGTCACCGATTCGAAGACGCCGGTATAAGTAGAACCGAGGATACTGGCTGTCAGCTCAGGTCGACACTGTAAGTACGCACACAAAGACGCCAATGGTGTTCTCATTGACATATTTCATCGCGTCCTTGGCGTCCATCACGTAGTTGCTCTGTCTCATCAGCTCAGTCCAGCTCGGATGACTCACCTCCGTGGTAACCGGGACCAAGCGGCACTCGACTTCGAAGTACCTCGCAAACTTCTCCAGCGCGACCTGCGCCTCGGCTCCCATGACAATGTTGGGTCCTGGGTTATGGATGTCCTTTCCCGCAGCTCTCATCTTGTCCTGCCAGCGGCGTTTTAGAGCGAGACCGCCGAGCATGATGGCTTCGGAAGAGCCGGTGGTGGCGGTACCCATGGCAGTGGCTTCTTTGGGGGCATGCCAGAGGTGCGAGACCATGGACTGGGACATTAGATCAGTTGATAGGGTCTGATAAAGGTATGGGAATGACGCACAATGCAGCGTTCGTGGATCTGTTGAGCGGCGGGGTATTCATCTTGGTCGACAAGGTTCTATGCTCTGTCAGCATTCCACCTTTCCGACTGCCAGGTCGAGCCCACCTTGTTGAGGTTCTCCATCATCAGGCTCTCGCACTCATCCGGCACCCACGTTTGCACAAAGCTATCGCTTGTCAACCTTGATCAGGCTGGATACGCACGAAGCAAGGTTCATATTAGGATTCCCGTCTGCCTCGCCTTGATCAGCAGGTCTCCGCTCCGCTTGAATGCGCTCCCACTCACCTAGGAGCAACTCGTCGTGCAAGAGCTGGTATGCAACCTTGACGTCACATCCTTCCGAAGGCATCTGGAACTTGGGGAGCTCCACGTCGACATCATATCGCGAAGCATACGGGATGTCGTGGAGGTCCTGCCTGTTGGGGGCATCAGAGAATATTCAATGCGGTCATTTGGCTCACCTCTTCCCGGCATGCTTGTGAATAGGATGATCCCTGGATTGAGCAATGAGCTTGTCCGCGTCAACGTGTCTTCCGAGAGCCATGGTGATCGATTTTCTGTTCTACAATTTGTAGCTGGTGATTGCGGAATAGAGGTTTACGCTTTTGTAAAGGAATGTTCACACCGCGCTGATCCGCATGCTCCAACGTCACCGAAGCCCGGATAGCCAGGAAATTTGACGACACATCTCAGGGCAAAGAGGTTTCCGGTGCCTCAGCAACGAAATGCACTATTTTGGGACGACGAGGCTCATATCCGCTTTTTGTATCGTATCCTTTCACTCTCTTTGACGTGAGATATAGCAGCAACCTTTCGCGACCCACCCCTCCGCTCTGAAACGACCCTAATGATACACTGAATGTGACTGACAAAAGTCCGATCCTGTTGAGATTCACCAGTCTGACCTCATCTCTCGCTCATACGTTCCGGTGAGACCGCTGCTCCAGAATGACCAACAAGGATTGGAAAGGACACAGCACCGGGCCAATCGGTCTCGTCCTCACCGTCATAGCTTTCGGCTCTTCATTCATCATGTTGATGTTTGTCTGCTTTTACAACGTCCCCCTCTGGGCACCACATACTACCCAAGTCGGAGTGGTATCGTCCGCGGTTTGGCTCATGACCATGTACCAAACCAACGGGACTTATGCGCCAGAAATCCCCAGCATGCAGTCTACCAAGAAGGACCCGTTTCAGGAGTTCGGATTCGGGGCGAGCGGATGGTGTCGGTGGGAGAGTCAAAACGGCGATGGGAATAAAGTCACGACGGCCACGACGAGTAATGGGGATTGCACGGTGGCGTGGTTCTGGACTATCCCGAATAGCATTCCGCCCGGAGACCCCGATACCGTCACTGCCCTCAAGTTACCCTAGTCAGTCATTTCCAGCGCCATTGAGGCTAAGCTAACATGGTCCCAGCTCCGTCGCCCAGGCTCTAGGTATTTCTGGCGGCCTTCTCATCATCCGTTGGTCCATCTAACGCCCGTGAATCATCGCTGATCTGACCAGCTACATTCCTTGTCTTAATCTACACCATCCTCCTCCTAATAACGGTGAAATTCCATCGATCGGACCAGCCTCCCCTGTTTCATTACTCCTATTACAGACCTGCGATCCTGAATAGCCGGGATCCTCGGGTCAGGCTAGCCTGTTGGCTCCGTTACTTCTGGGTCGGCCTTTGGTTCTGGTTGATCTCCCTCGCCTTCCTCATAACCCCACCGATCTGCGTGAGTGTCGCAAGTTCCTATTACTCAAATCCAGCGAACGCTACTGGAAACTGGACGGCGAGCTTGGGCGGAGGGTCGATACTGTGAGTTTCCATACCCCAACTGCGCTGATGGAAGCTGTATTGCCTCTTTGATTGTCGAAACAATAGGACTAGTAATATTGTGGACGACGGGGATGTTCAACAACCATGATGCGAGGACTTGGGAGGAGAAGAACGGTTTCATAGAAGCGTTGCCCTCGCCGGTGGTGGACCCGAGGGCGACGCGGAGGGCGGCGGTGCAGCAGATGACGAGTCCGCGTCGTCCGAAACAACGGGCAGTTGTGGCGACTTGAATGAAAGCAAACATGACAAGAACGGTGCATGCTGGTGTCGGAACCATTAGCAACGTTGACTTCACGGGTTTAGCGCGATTGCTGTTGATGTTTAGGAGGGAAGATCCTACATGACAACACCGTCGCAGAGCTAAGCTTTCCAATGATGTAGTTTACATAGCGTGATGCTATGACTGCATGCCGCACCTTTGAGACCAATCACTCACGATTTCGAAGCCGGGGTCGAATCGCTGGATGAGGGACCGAGTGAACGAGACCAGAGATGATAGATAACGCCCCGAGTAGGTCGTCGTTGGTAAGGAAACCGAGACCCGATAGGAGCAGGACTGGAGCTGTAGAAGTCGCCGATCCCGAGCGGATATCGATGAAATTCTTCGGGGCACGCTGAAGGTACAACCGTAAGACCATGTACGGTGAGAGGATAAGTAACGATCCAAAGATAGTTGATATCACCACTCAACTCCCTGTCCGGGATACAGAGGTAGGGGACAGCCCTTGGATATTGTCACCCTCATCAAGGTAGTCATCTACTACACGCTCGTGAAGCAGACGAGCACTCTTGAGCCGATCATGGTTATCGTGCTGCCGAGGTCCGGCTGATTGCTCAGAACCTGCGCACCGACCTGCTCTCAATTTGGCCCCGTACTCATCCATTCTTGAGCAGGCTTTATATGTGTTGGGATCAAACGCCACGCAGATCCAGTAAGCTTGACAGGAAAGATTCAACGCGTTTGAGTCTGGCTAGTCCCTTTCAGGTGTTCTATTTATCCAGCTACTACCCGGCTTGACGTCCACCTCCTCCTACTCCGCATTCCCGAAGTCACGTAAGTCTGTCACTATCATCCCTGCGCCTACCCTATCCCATCCGCTCCTGCATATGATTGTAACAAGAATCGCTACTCGAGAGTCACCCCTTCACGGGGGTGGGGACGACTCAATCTGTCTATAGTGAGTTCGCGAAGCTGACGGAGAGTGTACGTGCTGACCATGCATCTGCCTTCTCGTCCGACGTTCAACTCTGCTGTCCATTTGTAGCCCAAATTGTCAGTTCAGTCTAAAAGAAGCCGTATGCGAGCAGCGCTGACCCCGTACTTCGTCCAGTCTGATGCCCATCCTACCTCATCCTGCTCTTCTTTGGCGGAACTTCCAGAAGGCAATGCTGACTGTGCTGTAACCAGCAGGATCAGGCGCAGAGCATGAAAATAGTCTGAAGAACCTTTTCAGGTGAGCGATAACGATTTCTGCTTTCCTCGTCGCCCCGCCTTTCCTTTCACCGTTCCCCCTCATCATCCCCTCACTACCTTATCTTTCAAGGATTATACAAACGACAAGCATATATAGGATCCTTCGGGAACTGACTACCTTTACAACTGCTGTATGACTCTGCCCTCTCACGCTCCTTCGCTCGGCTATCCTGCCCCTTCTAGGCTGACTGCTGTCCCCTCAGCTCGAGCACCGCGGAACATTCACCTCACCATGCCACCCCACGCCTCACATCACCATCACCTCGGCTCTCGAAATGCCACTCCCGTACCAGCACCAGGCGCTGCGAATGGCCGGCCAAGAGAAGTAGCGAAGGCCGTCGTCAGTCGAGCGGAGCTCTTGTAAGTTCCAGATTGGTAGCGCTCAGACAACGCTGATGGCTCTCAGGGCTCTGCCATCCATGGATCATCGACAATACTACGATCCACCCTCCTCCTCTTCCTCCTCTTCCCTTGCCGATGACGCTTCCCCTCCAGGATCACCTCGCAACATGCTCACCAACTCTGGCAATAAGTTGATCATGTCTTCCCGGTGGATGCGGAAGGGGAAGATGTATGCGTGGGGACCGACATACGAGGATGTCAAGGCGGATCAGCGATTGCGCGAACGTCTTACCATTTGCCTCGAGCAGCTCATGCCGGAGTCGGCGGCGGATCTGGGGGTACCCGCACCACAAAATATCGTGGAGCTGGAAGCGAAGCGGAAGAGTCGGAAACGGAAACGGGCGGAGGAGAAGGAGATGGTGCTTCCACACCTCAAAAGCCCCTCTCCACCGATCTCAACAGCAGAGCTCGCACCGATGCTGGCCATACCTCAGACATATCTGGACATTATGCTGAGTCCATCGATGCGCCATTCATTGGGAAATGACAGCATGGAGATGGGGCTGCAACGGACAGCTGGAGAGCTGTTGGACGGGGAGAATGGGCTGATGCAATCGCTTGGGCGGTTGAGGGAGGTTCTGCGGGTGAGGGCGCGGGACGTTCCGCCTTCTCAGGAGATCGAGGCGCCAGTGCCGAATGGGAAGAATCTAGAGCCCAACGGGCACGCCGAGGAAGAGATGATGAAGGTGGACACTCCAGGACGATCGCCGGCACCTCCGGCACTTCTCGCGCCTGATGGCGGTCCTCGGATACCCCCATTACCCCATATTTCGGACACCGACAATCTTTGGCGAGTGACTCAGGAGCTTCTTCAGGCTCAGCCTCAGCCAACGATCGTCTTCTCCGTGACCCCATCCGGTGCGGCGCTACCGAGCGGTACGAACGATCCCGAGCCGACTTTGACGCCAATCCATCACCTCTTCACCTGCCGCAACGGCATCACAGTCAACGCGATTCCCCATCCCAGCCACCCATGCTACGCCTACCCACCGAGTCACCAGGCGTACCCTCAGCCCGTGAAGTACAATCTCGACTTAGCGAATCAGTGCCGGGCGGTGGACGATGCACTAGAGAGGATTGCAGAGCTATTGGCGGACTGTAATGAGTATAAGGAGAGACTGGAGGAGGCGAGGGATCGGGTGGCGGATGTGGCGAGGGCGAGGAAGAAGGTATGGGCGGTGGTCAAGGAGCGCGCGGGGCAGGAGCTGGATCGAGCCGAGAGTAAGTGAGAGCCGAGTTATGATCTACATCTTGCGCGATACAAAGTGGTTCTCCACATTGAATATCATCAGAATCCTGCAAGACCATCAGTCTGAGTCGAGCATTAGCTGAGCAGCACCCACCATACTTCTGCCCCGCCAACCGCATATTCTTCTTGTTCGCCTGGATCCTCTCCTCGAGCTCCTCCCTCTGTCCATAAGCCGTATGCAACAACGAAGTGAGCTGATGCCGTTGCGCCGCAAGTCCTTTCGTCTGTCCGATCGTCTAACCATCCCCGGACCATCAGCTCAATCCCGCCCCAATCCTCTCCAGTGTTGCCCCTCAGCAAAAAGTCAAATCACCCACCTTGTACTCGTACTCCTCCCCAGCCACCTTGGGCTTCTTCAACTTCTCCCTCCTCTCCTCCTCCCTCCTCGCTTCCTCCAATCCCTTGCCCACATCAATATCCACAATCTCCCCTCCACGAGTATCGTACTCGTCCCAATGTTTCCCCACGCGTCCGTCCTCGCCCTTCTCTTTGACCTTGTCGGGTTGGTTGTCCGGGAAGAAGGAGTGGTAGTATGCTGGCTCGTAGGCTGCCCAGGAGCCGGAGGGGAGGAGGTAATACCCCGGATATGGATCGGACGGTGTGGGGGGAGGGGGTACGAAGTCGGCCACGGTGGGCGCGGAGGAGATTAGCGGTCTGGAAGGGCCGGCCTTGGGTTGGGCAAAGGATGAGGACTCAAGGGGAGCTGGAGCAGGTGCTGACACCATCTCAGTAGGGAGTATGGGAGGTGGGGGGAGACGTACTCAGACCGAAGAGGTCGACTGCCGGCTCAGACTGCACTGTCGCCTTCGCTTTCGCCCGTGCAATAGACGAAGGTAACAGGAGTCGACCGGGCACATCATCGGGGTCGTCATCACCGTCCAGCTCGCCGTTTGCGGCAGTTTCAAGGAGTGACGCCCTCGGTTTCGCTGCCATAGAATTGATGACTGCTAAGCTCTTCTTTCCGTCGGTAGTCGGGACCGGGAGCTTGCTTTTCGGCGGTGGGAGCATGCCCAGCAGCGACGACCTGATGTTCTACTCAGCTCAAAGACACGGTCGGAGGCGAGAGAGGGACGTACCCGCCTGGACCACCTCCTTTCAGTCGTCCCGCAAGCTTAGGCTTCTTAGCCTCCCTCTCATCCTTAACCTCATCGGCTAGTTCTCGAGAGGCTTCGGGATCATCCGAGGAGGAAGGTTTGGGCCGATCGAGGGTGATCTTCACCGGTCCGCGCTTCTTCTTCGCAGCTCCGCCCGCTGGGGCTGAGGCTCTCGGAGCCGGAGCAGCGAGTCTGGAGGTCGATGGTGCCGGAGCATTGGTGTCGGCGTCGGACTCGGCGTCGGAGTCTGAGGCATAGTTGGCGAGTAACATTGCCTTTTCACTGTTTGGAGAGGATGAAAGGAAGAGTCTAAGCTGGGGAGCTCGCAGTACCGAAAAGTCTGGATTGGCTGGATGTGGCAACGCAGCTGTGGCGGTTTCCTTAGCAAATCCCTCTTGCCGAAATTTGACAGTGTGTCGAGGATTGGTCGAGAGCTGTTCCTTCCCACACTTGCGATTGACGGAATGGTGTGGGTGGGTGCGTTTCTGTGTGTTGCTTTAAAGGACGATGCGATGTACATGATCATACAACATGAATCAACAAGATACTATGCCAACACTGCGTATGAACTACACGAGATACCCACAACAAGAAACAAACAAAGTCCCGGACTGTACCTGAATCTCAACGCATGGCCATCTCGCCGAGGGACATCAAGACCTGCGCATTGTCAACGACGAGCTTGACAAGAAGACTAACTCACAATCTGCGCTTCCGGTCTCCCCATATCGCACTGCCACACCTCATCAGCCCTGTTTTGACCTCACTCCAGTCCAACTCTAGCCTGAGAGAACTCACCGCCCCTCCGCGCAACTCTCGCCATCGTGCCGCGTACCATCGTATCACCTGTCGTTCCCTCATGTTCCTGCCCCACACCACCCATCAGCAGTCTTCAATCCCGCTCCCTCCTCGATCATTCGGAATGATGGACGAGGATAGCACTCACAGGGGTAAACCCGTGACCGAGCGCTGCCGTAACTTCCCCATGAACATCTGTACCTCCGCCAACCATGTCCTCAGTCCCATCATCCCCTGCACAATCGCGAGTGGTTCCAACAACCTGTACCCGCTTCAGCATCCTCACCACACCACAAGAACAGGTAGACAAGAGGGAGAGGTCTGAGGGGCGACGCACCGGTTGAGACAGTCGAGATACGCTTCGGTGGCTACCGTTGGCATCCGCTTGTGTCGCTGGAGCGCCATTTGCACGGTGGAGAGTGTCAGTTGGGCCATCTTTAGTTGGGGGCCGCCAAAGTGGCCGAGCGGCCGGGCGGAGGAGAACATCATGGTGGGTGTGGATTCGGACTCCGGGCTCCGGGAGACGGGGACGGAGGACTCGGTCTTGGTAGGATAGCGGGGCTAGCTGGGTCGGACCTGACGTGGTGAGGGTCCTGGCCAAGAGATTGGTGTTTGAAAGAGACAAAGTAGTGACAAAATCGAAGGTCACAACAAGCAAGAGCGAGCCGGCCAGCAGCGATATCGACAAAGGTGTACGAGCAAGTGGTCAAGGTCGAGTTGGGCGTGGGTCAGGTCGAGGACGACGAGTAGCCGGTCCCCGACCCTTTATGCGGTTCGACGACGTCTCTCGAAGAAAGGAGAATGCGGCTCATGGAGCGGCGAGCGGTGGCACGGTTTCGAATTGCTCATGTCGAGAATGACGTGAAAGGAAAGGATCGGCTCGGATGCTGCATAGTCCTTCTAGTCCTAAAGCGTAAAACGGGATCAAAGGAGTACGGGCGGAAAGGATGGGCGGATGTGATGGATGCGGGGGAGGATAAAGGAATAGATGTGGGGCAGGTCGGGGCTAGTGTCCGGGATCAGCGAGGTGAGTAGGGGCAAAGATACAGGACAAAGGGCGAGAGGGAGAAAGCTTAGGGGTTGCCGGCGGATCAAGGGGGTCCGGCAAGGGAGATCGCCTGGTGAACCGTCTTGTATCAGTCGTGATTCACGAGATCGACATGATCCGCGTTTGCATTAGTAATATGTATCATTACTGATCGCCGCTGTGGTGGGTGATTAGCTCCTCATGGGGGACGAAATCGTCAGGAGGAGTTCGGACGTTGACCTTTTCCACCCGGACCTTCTCCACCCAAAGGAGGGATTTCATGCGGTCGAGAGACAATGCACTGCATGGGTGTGAGATAGTAGCAGTCGCTTCTATGATCAGGTGATGGCTAAACGATCTATCAGCGAGGATCGAAGATGAGACAATATGACCCACCGTACTTGGGACCGCCGCCGCCCTCGGGCACTTGAAACGATGAGCCGAAGTCTTGGCCAAGAAGGGCTACTTACCACACCAGGTGACGTCCTGCGTAGGGGTTTTGATGGAACATGTCTTGCACTACGGAACGTCACGCTGGTTCCGATGCAGCAAGGCGTAGGGCTTACATGGATGCAATTCTGCAATTACCGTCGGCGATAGTCATATGAACAGGATGTGATGGAAAGCTCACTTGCGAATTGATGACGAACTTCTTCCCCTCGGCATCGGCCTCCCCGCCCTCGGCATCGGCGTATTCGTATACTGCTGCGGGGCAAGCTCGTCCAAGGAGACCGGCATAGTCTAGAAGCATGGTAAGCATCCTGGGTAGAGGCACTCGAGCTCAGTAGCTCAAGAGCTCAAGCTGTCCGCAGAAATGGCTCACCTGAAACATTCGCCTTGGTATGCCGTTCTCGCGCACCTTCCTCTGCTGGCAGCCGCAGATGCACCAGCTGATTCTCCGCGTGACTCGTACCGGTAAGAGATACGGAAGTGAGGATATCGAAGGAGAGCTTTCCATCTGGTGCCGGGTACTCGATAGGCTTCACCTCACTGTACATCGATCAGCGATCCTCTTAGTGCCTGACATAGGGCCACTCACCTCGCCTTCCTCGTCATCGCATAATCTTCCCACTTATTCCGGAATGTCCACGGCACTCTCCCTCGGAGTATCAAGCTGTCCACCCCAGAGTATGCCATCCCTCCCCAGATGCCCAGGGGATTATGGAAGGACGGCCGCAAATTCCGGACCTGCTTGAGCTCTTTCCAGATGAATGAGCCCTTGACCGCCTCTTCGTACGGCGCCATGTTGATGGGAGTATCGGATTCGGAGGTGGATTCGGAAGTGAGGGCGGAGAAGGCGGTCTCGGCAGCGAGCATGCCGGATTTCATGGCGTTGTGAGTGCCTTTGATCTAGCATCCGAACCAATCAGTATGGAATGGGCACTGAGCATGAAGGGCAACAAGCTGACCTTCGGCACATTCAGGAACCCTGCTGAGCAGCCGATGAGTGCACCGCCGGGGTAGTGGAGTTTCGGTATTGATTGGAAGCCCCCCTCGTTGAGTGCCCTCGCACCATACGCGATGCACTCTCCGTCCTTCAGGATATTTGCGAAGAAGGGGTGGTGCTTCATCCGCTACAAAACGTTATTATCAGCATTCAGCCATACAGGGAGGAGGCAGACCCACTTGGAACTCTTTGTATGGCGATAGGTATGGATTCTCGTAATCCAGCCCAACCACCAATCCCAAGCTGACCATATTATCCTCCATATGGTACAGCCAGCTCCCTCCATACGTCTTGTAATCCAACGGCCATCCGAGTGTATGCACGACCTTCCCAGGCTCGTACACCTCATCTCGCACCTTCCACACCTCCTTGATCCCCAGACCATACGTCTGGGGATCGACCCCTTCTCGCAACCCAAACTTCTTTTGCACCTCTTCCGAGAGACTCCCGTGCGCGCCTTCCGCAATCAAAGTGACTTTCGCGTTGAACTCCATCCCAGGGTCATACGAGTCCTTGGGTTGACCATTCTTGTCCAGCCCCACATCACCTGTACATACTCCCCGTACACCTGATCCATCCTCGTTGTAGAGTACCCGAGAACCGGCAAACCCTGGGTAGACCTCGACACCGGCAGCCTCGGCTTGCTCACCGAGCCATGCTGTGAAGCGGGAGAGGGAGACGATGTAGTTGCCCTTGTTATTCATCTGAGGCGGATGGGGCATGGGGAAGGAAGAGGAGGCGGTGAGGAATCGCATGGTATCGGAAGTAGCTGGTTGGTTTAGAGGAGCGCCAAGCTCCTTCCAATCGGGTAGGAGCTCATCAAGCGCTATGGTCTCGATGACGGCGCCGGATATGATGTGTGCACCTGTCAAGCATCGTCAGTCCACTGGATACCCAACGACAAGTCTCGGTGAGATGACTAGGTAACCGGGGACTGACCGACTTCAGCCCCTTTCTCAAGCACCACAACCCTCAATTCCTCCCCACCCCTCTCCTTGTCGAGCTGCTTTAATCTGATCGCAGCACTCAGCCCCGCTGGTCCTCCTCCGACGATACAAACATCCACATCGTCCGTCGCACGCTCGACGGTCAGGGGATCGAATTTCGCTTCGGTGGCCAAGAATCGGGATCGGACGATGGAGGTGGATGGACGGGCGAGGGCGAACAATGGTCTGATGGCTAATCGAGACATGGTGATGGAAGTAAGTGAAGTTGGAGAGTATTGACGGACTCGAGCGGTACTTCTAGGGAGAGAAGAGAATGAAAGCGAGTGGGTCTTCCACCTATCAGAGCCCGGGTAAAAACGCGTCTCTGTCGCAGCCGGCCGGAATCAAATCGGTTTCCGCCGGGATTGGGAGGCGGTTCCAAATCTATTAAACATCATACTGTCGTCGGTTCTCGAGCCATCATGAACGACGGTAGAGATGTCGAAGCCCTAGAATCAAGTTGGAAACGCCGCTCAAAATGGGACGACTCGCCTGAAGAGTCGCTGACGATACCGTCGATCAAGCGCCGGCTCGTCCGACCCAAGAAACTACGACGACCCGACGACTCGCTCCTCGACAGATCCACCTCAACGCCTCGCGCCGGACCTTCCACACCATCCGCCTCCTCTCCTCGACGCCGTTCTTCGTCTTCCACTCGGCTAGCTAAACCTCCCCTACCACCCTCACTTCGCCCTTCCCGATCCACCAAACGACCACCCCCTCCCCGCTCACACCTCGCCCCTCCCCGATCCGCTCACCCACCCCTCCTCCCCTGCAGGTCGGTATACAACTACACCCGCCTAAACCACATCGAAGAAGGCACCTACGGCGTCGTCTTTCGAGCGAAGTGTAATGACACAGGCGGGATCTATGCGCTCAAGAAGCTGAAGCTGGAGGAGGAGAAGCAGGGGTTCCCGATCACGAGCTTGAGGGAGATCATGGCTTTGATGGTTGCTGGGGGTCATGAGAATGTGGTTGGGATACGGGAGGTTGTTGTGGGGGAGACCTTGAACCAGTGAGTATCCATGCATGGCGTAAGGCCTGGTTTAGTTGAGGAGGGTTGACGTTGTGTTTTCCAAGGATATTCATCGTGATGCCTTTCATTGAGCATGACCTCAAGACTCTCCTCGCCGACATGCCACATCCCTTTCTCCAGTCCGAGGTCAAGACGCTCATCCTTCAACTACTATCGGCAGTCGCACATTGCCATGCCAACTGGATCGTGAGTATCTGTCCCTCATTACTACCCAAATCCACCTTGTTGCATTCCACCTTCACCATTGCTCAAGCAACTGCTGACGGCCCCAGCTGCACCGTGACCTCAAAACCTCCAACCTCCTGATGAACAACCGCGGCCAAATCAAAGTCGCCGATTTCGGCCTAGCCCGTAAGTTCGGAGATCCACTAGGCGAGATGACCCAACTCGTCGTCACCCTCTGGTACCGGTACGCTCCCCCTCACCCTCCCTTCTTTCACTGTACTGAAGCAGACAAGGTCGCCGGAGCTGTTGCTTGGTGCGAAAGAGTATACTACCGCGGTGGATATGTGGTCCGTGGGGTGTATTTTCGCAGAGTTGATGTCTGGGGAAGCCCTCTTCCCTGGACGAGGGGAGATTGACCAGATCAATCGGGTACGTTACCTTGATTACAGCCATATTGTTACGTCCCGGCTGATGGGTTAATAGATCTTCCAGCTACTGGGTCAGCCGAACGATGATACCTGGCCTGGATACTCACACCTACCGAACGTGAAGTCGCTGAATCCCATCGGTCCACCGTGAGCCCCGGCACGTGCTGCTAAGAGCAAGGCTGAGAGGCGAGTAGGTTCTCGACGCTGAGACAGAAGTTCAAGCACTTGTCATCGGAGGGGCATAACCTCATGTTGAATTTGCTGTGCTATGATCCCAAGCGGCGGATCGCGGCGGAGGAGGCGGGGAAACATGGGTATTTCTTGTGCGGGAATCTCGCTGTACGGATAGGCAGGGCTCAAGTTCCCTGCACAGCGAAAGTCCCCTACCGAAACATCCGGATCTGTTCGCTTCCTTCCCTAGTCAGGCTGCCGGTGAGAGGTAAGTCAATGAGCAATTTCTGCAAAACCCTCGATTGATTCCGCCATAGACGGCACAAAGCCCTCGCCAGCCCATCCGCACCGATCAGGGTCAACGAGCTCGAGAAAGCCGAGCTCACCGATCTCGAGTCGTTTGTCTGACCCATGGAGGATCATATGCATGGTATCGCATCCCAGAACGGAAGATATCTCGTCAAATGTGCGGAATGACCCAGATGATCGTATAAATCAAGTCAAGGCACCACAAACGAGGTATCCAGGCCGTCCGAGAAATCCCAAATATTGATCCGGCAATCCAGTCCGCTCGAGACCACCCGCATGCGATCGCCAGTGACCGCGAACAGCCGACCCGTATGTCCTCCCGACAAATCCGCCAGCATCCTGCCCGTCTGCCTGTCCCATATCTGACAGTCATCATCAGCTGTCGTCAATACTACCAGAAATCAGAACCAGAGTTCGACTCACCTTGACAGTCGAGTCGTAGCTTCCAGACAGAATCACGTCCTCCCCCAAATGCAGACTCCGCACAATCTCCGTATGTCCCCGATTGAAACACCTTCCACACCTCGTATTATCCGGTTTCACCAGTCCAGGTGGACAAACACAGCTCGCCCAGCAGGTCCTCGCTTTATCCAATACCAGATTCGCTCGTTCCTCCCCTACCTGCTCCTCCAAGTCCCCCTCTGATTCGGGTACCGAAGCTATGGTGACATCCTCGAGCATCTCGCGGAACGTCAGATCCCTCATCGGCGGAACCAGCTCATTCTCGCGAGGAAGCTTCACTAGATCGACTTTCTTGATCGAAGCGTCGGAACAGCCAGTAATGATTGTTCCTCTGAGTACACTCCCGGGGACAGTCGGGGTCCAATCGGTGTAGGGTGATGCAGGCTCGAACGCGACACTTGCGATGCCACGGGAGTGCACTTCGAGGGACGTAAGGAGGTTTCCGGTACGGATACACCATACTCGAAGAGTTCTGTCTCCGGACGCCGAAATGCTGAAGATCGTCAGACTAGCAGGACACGAGAGGTGAAGGGCGGGACTGACATGTAGTCTTTCGAGATGCTGACAGCGTTGGCGGCTGGTCGAGGAGTGAGGACGTCATGATCTCCAACGTCACCACAGGACATTGTTTGTCGCAGCGTTCGGATGTCGAAGACGCGGATCGTTTTATCTGGACGGCACACCACATCAAACTATGCTTGAGGGAAGACAAGCCGTATAATCCCCACCTTTGGAGCAGCTGACAATTCGCTCATCGTCTCCCGCTACGCAGAGCACCGAATCATGATGCGCCTTCACGACCTTCTCCGGCGATCCATCGCCATGCTCCACATCCCACAGGCAAATCTTGCCATCACTCCCCCCGCTCACCGCCATCACCCTCTCAGCCTTCCCGTCCTTGTCCGGGAGCTTGACGACGAAATGTGAGAGAACTGAGCCTGTATGTCCCCCATGGAACACTTTGACCACTTTCGGCTCCGGACAGGCCATCTGCCATAGCCGAAGCGTCCGATCCCTTGACCCACTCAGTAGCCAGTCCCTACCGCTCACTATCACCGGTGCGTCCGCGGGTCCGGGTGAAATCCCGGTGAGGGTCATCATAGTCTGGAATGGCCCATCTGGTGGTCGATGTCGACAGTCCGGACGAGCTTGCGTCATGGTGATGCTCATTCGATGCCGGATCATTTTGAGGGAATAGATCGTCTCGGAATGGCCTGGGAGACCTCCAGCTTCGATAGAGGAGCGGGCGTCAACAGTTCGAGAGCGCATCCTCTTACTACGACGGTCGCCAATCTTCCGGCAGTGCAGGGGAGTCTGGGGCGATCGCATGCGCCGAGAGAGAATGCGGTGGACGATGTGGAGATGCTTGAGGTTCGCTGTAGGAGTCGGAGTGGGAACGGGAAGACTCGACGGTAATGGGGCTTCATGAAAGGCCGACGTATCGAATTCCGGTGCTCCCTGAGGCTGAGTGGAAGATGAAGAGGAATAGGTCGGCAGTCCAGAGCCGCTCCTCTCCCAAACACTCCGCCGAAGCGCAGCAGGATTAGCGACCGGGTTGATATCACCTCCACCCCCCAGTCCACCCTGTGCAGCGATGGGGTCCGTATGTCCGAAGGTATCGTCCGAGTCGAAGGTGATATCATCCATACTTGAATCGCCTCCGCCCTCGTCTTCGCTTGTCGGCACAGAAGCCTGCGTGGACAGATGTAGGAGATGACGATGCGTAGCCAGATCGGCCCATGTGGTGGGAGCTGGGCGGATGGGTGGCGTGTGAGCAGCGCACTTCATCGACCAGAGTGCTGTCGCTGTAAGCAGGATCCCAGTGCAAGGCTCTGGAGACTTACCCTGGTCGTCGCATAGTTTCGCCCATGTCCGGCTCACTCGGGTGCAAGAGAGGATGCCATCGAGGTCAAGCTTTGCTAATATAAGGATGGAGAGCTCGGGCGGTAGATGCTGGGGAATCAGTCAGCTAAGATATGATTCAGGGGAAAGGACCTACGGCGATGATGTCTTTCTGGAGCATGAGGGAGAGTCGTGCATTGAGCTCAAGCACTTCTGTAGCAGGTGTCAGCACAAGACGTGACATTGAAAATATCCTGAAAGATTGACCATCGCGCGGAAGTGACCACAACAGTGATAGGGCGAGATCTGAAGCCCATGTCAGCATCCACTCAGCCTGGAAAGGGCGGGAGATATAGTCACCCCGTCGCTTGTCCCTGGACAAGCCCATCGCCGTGCTCGCCAGCTCCCGGTCTGATAACTCAGACTGACTCATGGCCGGCGAATGAATTGAGCTCGCCAATGACGACTCCGTCGTGAGGGAGTGGAAACGAAGCGGAGGACTTACCGTCTGAAACGTCTCGTCCGCTTGTCACGTGGCGTCACGTGGCGTGATCGTTCGTAATCCCGTTGCCACGGTCAACTATCTCCAGGATGAGGTGCGCTCTCAGAACGGGTCCTTTGGGCAACACGAAGCTGACAATAGTCTCATATAGCTCTCCACCCCTCGCCCAAGCGCTTGGGAAGACCCGGGACAACACTTTCAATCCGATACTATTCATTGGTCCAGCGATGTTCCTGGTCACCTTCATCATCATCATTCTGTGGCAAGGTCACCCAGGTGGACAAGAAGATGGATGAGCTCCTCGTTAAGATGGCGGCGCTCAAAGCTATGATCCAGGGTATGCGGGAATGAAGGTGTACATTGCTTTGGAGCGAAGTCAGGGGAGCTCCGCAAGAGTCCCACTTTGGATGTCAAGATCAAGCAGGGTAGCTTAGCATGCTGACGATAGTCTAAGAAAACCAAATGACCGCAGAGACCGTTGGCTGGTCAACGGATAAACTTACACCCATGTCCGGGATGTAACGAAGGTATGGAAGAAGCATCCATTCCGCAAAGATCCTGACCTCGCCGAAAGATGTAGGATGGGCCGGATATCGAATTTGGTTGACAGACTTAATGATCACTTCGCAATCATTTGACACGACACAAGGCTCAAAGATCAATCACGACAAATGGTCCAACTGGGTTGAAAGCCCATGCCGTGCCCCGCCGACCCCGCCGAGAGCACCGGCAAAATCCCCGCTCCTCGGCCTTTGTCTGGTCGCCCGGCCATGCTCACGCTGACTTCAGTCGCGATTTGGGCATCATGCTGACGCGAAAAACAACGCTTCCATTCACCCCTGACCTGTACGCCATCTCGAGCATTGAATCGAAGTCGCGTTACGTCCAGTCAAGATGATATTATCCCTCAATCCCTCAAACGGATCTAATACCTCATCCTCCTAAGGGGTAGATATAAGATGATCTCGATTCTCCACTAGCTCCAACGGCGCCGCACCATCTCCCGAACCACTGAGTATCCCACACCGCGCACCGCACAAATCAGCATGACTTCCGCCGTCGAGATCACCACCGAGACCGAGCACGCCGTACTTCTCATCCTTCCTCTCCACCCTTACCGTACCTCGGTCGACTCGAGTGTGACCGACAAGAAAACGGAGTTAGTCGAAGCCGAGGTGCAGGATTCGGCTGCCAAGTGAGCTTTCTTCATTTTGTGTGGGCATTCATACCACACGGTGCTGACACCAACCGGACCAGAGGTTCACCTTCGGATGCCCTTTGCGGAATGAGCCTCCTCATTATCTTCCTCATGATCATTTCGGGCTCCGTCTTCGCGATTGTCTACATTGTCAAACATCCAGGACCACCTTCCCCACCATCCATGCACGAGCAGATCCTTGGCAACGTCACACAGCTACTAGCGGAGATGAGCGCTTACAAGGAGTTGCTATAGCCTGGGAAGGCGTGCACGACGGGATGAAGAGATGAGAGGATTAGCGGATGCGGGAAGGAGCGGCTACGCAGAGAAAAATGAGAGAAAGGTAGACTGGAGATGAACATGCATATCAGATAATCTAAAACAGTCCAAGCAGATCCTCCTGTCCCGCTCGTCCCGACTGCACCGCCTGCGCCACCTGCTGCTGCACCTGAGGCGGAGGGGCCGGCGAACTGCTCTGTAACATACCGAATGCCGCGAATCCCTGTCCTGCAGGTTGGATTGTCGGCGCCGTCATGCTCGCGGTCGAGAAGAGGTCCATCAATTCGTCGAGTGGGTTGGTCGATTTTGCGGCGCTTGCAATCGCCTGATTGGAGATCATGCTGTCGGATGCGAAGTCGTTTTGCCGCAAATGCGAATCGCCGTTGGTCGCTGGTTCCTCTGCGTCAAAGTCGAGGAGATTTTCAGCTTGTTGGCCGGCCACAACCGTTTGCAAGGCTTTCTCCCGTGATGCATCGTCCTCGGGCCTAAGTGGTCGTCAGTCTCAGCAACAGTTACAATTGAAGAATCTCACTCGACTGCTCGCTTCGCCATCTCTTCGGCACCGAGACGGCCTTTGCCGATGAATGTTGCTGCGGGTTTGTGATACACGCTGGCGAGAGAGGAGATCTCGCCAAGGAGCTCTTCGAGGATAGCGGGGGCGACGGTGGTTTGAGGAAGGCTGATAGGTGGTCGAACGGATAAAACAACGGACTAAGGCGGTCGGTCAGTATCTTCTGGGAGGTTTGACCAAGTGCTGACCTTCGCTGCCGCCGGATCTGATGATAATAATCGCCAGTATATGTAAGCTCGATCCCGGACGTCCGGACTATCGCAATCTCTCGTAGCAGCTTGCAGCACCCGTTGTACGATAGCCTGGGACTCGTCCGGCTTCTTCAGGAATAGCTTGACGATCGCCGTCAGGGTTTGCAATTGTACCTGAGTTCAGGCAGCCGATTTCGAATTGAGCGTGGATAGTTCACGTACTGGGTAGCTCTCCTCCTTGAACACTTCCAAGAAAGTTCCCAGCAGCTCATCGGCATTCTCAATCTTCTCCGCGTACTCTCCGATAATCCAGATCAGCGAAGCTTTCGCTTCGGGCTCGTCTAACTCGTCAAGATTTGAGCAGAGGATCGGGATGATCCCCTCGTAGCTATGGGGGTATTTTCGGAAGATATCCTGGTAGCGATCAGCTTCGGTTGAGCCAGAAGCCGTCATGACTGTCGCTCACTTTTATGACAATGACCGCCTCCTGCACCACGTAGCTGACACGCGTCTCAATCAATTCCATCAACACGCCCACACAACGCTCTGCAGCCGTCTCGATCTTGATCGCCACCAGTCCGACCGCTCTGACCGCCTTCCTGACGAAGTCCACATCCACCTCGGACGCATACCTGCCTACATCAGCATGGTTGATACAAGCCATCAAGACGAGCTCACTCTTTCAATTCTCCCAAAAGCGTATCCACATTCTTGTCGCTCGCCAATCGTACCATGATCTCCAGCTTCTCCACTTTGACATACTCCGGGTCATTATATTTGCAGAAGAAGACCCGCATCTCGTTTGCGAGGATGTCGGGGCGTTTCTGAAGTAGGAGGTTGATGTTCCGGAGTGCGACCCATTGGACTTCGGGAGCGGATGAGATCAGGGTGACTGCGAAATTCAGCGAATCGGCGGCAACGTTTGGGTGGAAGAAAAGGCGTACTGAGTGGAGGGGCCATCTTCCGAGTAAGGGATTTGAGAAGGTCTTCTCGGTGCACGCCTTTGATATGTATCATGATCACCTGGAATTCAATTAGCTTCGACCAGATACACAGCCGAGCCGAACAACACACCTTGACAGCTCCAAGTACCACCGCCGCATTCACATGCTGGAACTGCGGCATCACTCTCTCGCAAATATGTTCGCTCTCCCTCTCATCCACCGCCTTATACCGTGCCAGCGTGGTAAGAATCGCGATACGTCCCCATTCTGAGCACTCGTTCAGCGCGACGAGAAGCTTCGTGAGTGTGGGTTGGTCGATGATGAACAGTGAAGAAGCTGGTCGGGCGGATGGGGGAGGGGGAGAACCGCCGGGCGAGGATGGAGGGGAGGTGGGGAGGGCTAGTGAGGTTTCGTGAATATCTCCTAGTGCTGCTACAGCATTCGCCACGACCTGCTGATCAGCTCAACTCAGGTTGGACCGCTGACCATAGGGTTGCCATCCCCGATGAGATCCCGTAATGTCTCGATAAACCCATACTCCACACACATATCCGGTTTCAGATCGAACACCTTCGCCACGCACAGAGCCGCCGTCTTCCTGACGTAGGGGTTCTCATCCTTCAGACACCGAGAGAGGGGGGAAGCGAGGTAATCTAGGATCTTGTCGGCGCGGAGGATGGACATGGTACGGATGGCTAGTGCTCGGATCAGGGGGTTCGGGTCGGCGGTGTCCTATCAACGGTTCAGTCCAATTAAAAGGACTGCTTGGGATGGTCGGCGTACTTTGACAAAGGTGTTGACGGCGAGGATGACGAGTTCGGGTTGGGTCTTGGCGTAGTTCATGAGGTATAGGTAGACGAGCTTCTTTTGCTCCAGATCTTCCGTTTGCTACATACACACTCTCACATCAGATCGTGAGCTCGAGTGTAGGGGGAGGTGGACTTGCCATGTTCTTGACGACATCCGGGAAGAGACCACTACAATCCTTTCCAATGGTATGGTTCGCGATGACCCGCTTGATCGCATCCGCCCGTTTCTCACGGTACTCCGAGTTAAGCTGTTGGCGGAGCTCCCAATTCTCCCCCTTTCGGGGTGGAGCCATCGCCATGCTGGAGGAGGAATGTGCTTGGTCGGGTCGGCGAATGTCAAATAGTGGAAGTGGACGAGGAAATGGTCGGACGCGCAAGGGAAGTCGGGTGCCTAACCAAC
>JAABUI010000635.1_pt1 | contig 24431 bp, 35 predicted proteins | sample 5559111 | NCBI WGS metagenome assembly JAABUI01 (sample SAMN10711870, study PRJNA513365) | rock metagenome | isolation source: Antarctica rocks | place: Antarctica: Victoria Land, Buttleship Promontory
CCTAACCCTAAACCCTAAACCCTAAACCCTAACCCCTAACCCCTAAACCCTAAACCCTAAACCCTAAACCCTAAACCCTAAACCCTAAACCCTAAACCCTAAACCCTAAACCCTAAATATAGTTGTGATGAGGTGTGATAGCACATGAGTGCCCTGAGTCATGAGTCAGGGCTGAGCCTGAGCTGTGAGCTGTGAGCTGAGCTCACTTGCTAGGCTACAAGCTGAATTATAATGCACCTACCTAAACCCTAAACCCATAAATAACACCCTGTGCAGCCTTGTTGAAATCGAACATTGGGTTCTCAACCCCGGCCATTGCTGGGGCCAGATTCCTCTTTGGGGGGCTGTCATTCTGTGCATGTGGGCATCAGCACTAAGCACCATTGCATGCATAGTCAGGAGTGAAAGTTGTCCCAGAGTAGTATTAATGTCTTGACAAGGCAGCTTTTGTATTGGCAATAGCAAGGCATGGTCATGCACCAAGAGTTGTTTATGAGGCGCTGCATCTGGCTCTTGCCACAGGTAAAATGTCATTGCACTTTGTGCATGTGCAGATCTTGCTTGCTGATGGTAATGCAATGTCATAGCAGGTCTCAATGCTGCCCTTGCAGTTGTGAGCCAGTGGTCAGATGTCAAACGCAGGTCATGGTCATATAGCAAGCTTGCTACTCGGCAGTGTTGCCTGGGAAAAGCACATGTGATAGCAATTACCTCACTTTCACCCCTACCCCGCTTGTTCCGCTTGCCACTGTCTTCGCCAAAGTCACCCAGCAGGTCTCCTATGATATCAGGAGAGGTGTCTACCTCCCTCTGAGTCTGTGGAATGGCCTGTACTGGCAGTTTCTTCCATGCCTGCTCCAGCAGGAATTTGAGCTCCACATCAGTCGCATACATGTGTTGAATATCTGCAGCTGATGGCTTCTTCTCCCTTGCCATACACAGCGCTGCGACTGTTGTGCTGGCTATGCTATGGTTTCGCTTGCCAAGCGAATCCCCAGGGATGGACTTGTGTCCTGTGGTGAACAAGAGTGGCTTGCCTGCCAGCTTGACTGCTTGCCTCTTCTGTGAGGCTGCGTAGAGGAGTAGGATGCCTGACAATTTTTCAGCTGGTTTGAGCATCAGTGCCAAGCCGCCTTGGGAGGCTGCTTTGGCTTTGATCAGCCCTTCAGGCATGTACTCCATGCAATGGCCTCTAGGGGCGAAGCAAATGTCGGCAATGGTGGTCATGTCTATTGCGCTGCCATCTACTGCCTGACCGTTGGAGTCAAAGAAGTACACGCCGACCCGATCCTGCGGGGTCTGAATGTAGCCCTTGGCTGCCATTCTTCTGCCCATGTTCAAGGCTAAGTCAACTAGGCTTTGCAAGTACTGCAGCATGCCTGCTGCTGTGAAGCTGCTAGCTTGGTTGATCTGGCTGGACACAATGCTGTGCTGCCAAGTCTGGTCTGCAACAGTGTCGGGAAATAAGTGTACTGTGAACTTGTTCTGGATCCCAAACTGAATGAATGGCATCTGCTTCAGAACATTTGCACCAGCTTGCGTGACGGCGGTCAGGGTCAGGTGTCCTGCTGACTTGGACCTGATGCAGAAGGTCTCTAGCACTTGGAACGGTGCATCAAGGATGGCCAAGTTGGCCGCATGTTCTACTTCAACTCCTGTGCATGTCACATCACATGTCTGCATGAGAGCTTGGGCGGTCATGGAGTGATGTACATCAAAGGACATAGCATTTCTATAACATGGCCTGTGAGTGGCCGTTCTAGGCGCAGTGCAAGTTGAGTTTCTGATTAAGGTCTCAAGGTAAGCATGGCTGTGCTACGCGTAGTCAATTGAGATAGAAAGAATGGTTGCAACAACTTGGTTGTGTGCTTGTTCATGAATGGCACATGCTTGTGCTTTGTGAATATACATAAAGAGAGGTACGTGACTCTTGCCTTCCTCCTGGAGAAATTGAGTTGTTTCTTCCATGCCCAGCCGGAGAAACTCATGTAGCATCACCTCAATGCGTTCCCCATCATTTCTGGCTTCCACTCCAACAACGTCCTCCACATAGCAGGTCATGTTGACTTGCTTGTTGGGGTCAGGCTTGCCATCTAGGTAGAAAGCAACTGCGGGGGCGCCCTTCTCTAGAGGGCCAGGGCGTGTGTGGACCCACATGTTGGCAAGGGGGCTGCCTGCCTTGTCATATGTGGCCAGAAACTCAGGTGCTGCTGCCATTGCCATTGTGGGCTTTGCATTAAACCCAGGCTGGCTTGGTGTCTGGTAAAAATTTTCCGCTAGGTGCCTAGCATAACCTTGACAGCTGCAGGAAGTTCTTTCTTGCCCAAGCTGAGCTACACTCCCCAAACATCAACACGGCAGGTCCATGTTTATGTTTGGGGAGTGTAGCTCAGCTTGGGCAAGAAAGAACTTCCTGCAGCTGTCAAGGTTATGCTGGGCACCTAGCGTCTTGATTGCAAACCCGCTGAAGACCACTTTCTCATAGTGGGCGTCTGCGTTGACGATGGACTCTGCCATTGGGGCCCCTGAAACGTTGTAGTGTTGACTCTCCAGTCCTGCCTCATACAGCAGATTTCTCTGCAGTCCTGTGCGGCTACTGGGCTTGGGTGCAGCCTTGAAGCTGCTTGCTGGTTCATTGTTTTGCAGAGCTAAGCCCCTGGCATATCTTTCCTTGCTATCTTGGCTGAGCTTGCCCGCAGAGCTGGGGTTGCTGTGCATCTGTGTGTGTAGCAGGCTGACGCTGCCTTTGTGGCAGTATACAAAGGCCTTCCCTGCAGCGAAGTTGTATTCGTCAAGTAGGTGATCCGTGTACGGTTTGTGGTGTTGCCACTGGTCTATGCACTTGGAGATACAGTTGTAGTGGGGCATCAGCTGTGTTGTGTTTTGTCCGTTGGACCAGTCGCACGGTCTGCGTCCGGTCGTACGCCTGTCTGTGACGTTTCTGCCGATGACAGCTTCGTCGCTAACGTGTGTGTGTTGGCCATAGTTGTTTTCAGTGTGGAAGTGTTCATATGCAAGTGATCCTGGTTGTTGTAATCGCTCACTACCCACTGTCACCTCTTCCAGCGCGAGTTCTCTTTCGAGAAGACGATACTGGGGAGGCGTGGGAGTGGCACAAGTACATGCTATGCAGATTTGTAGAGCAAGGAGCCGGATCAAAACAGTTGGAACCCATGCATGGCAGCGCCTACCGGTAGCGCCGCGCTTTAGCTGGTTCTCCTTGTCCATCTGTCTTGGCTAGTGCTTGCTATACTACACACGTTAGCGGCGCTCGGTTGTCCACACTAGACACAATCGGCATTCTTCCCTAAACCTTGGTCATTGTATTGGTGTATATGCTACATATGTGTTTTACATTGGTATATACATGATTGCAAATTCATTGTTTCATGAGGTTTTTGCAGAAGTCAAGCAACAGAATAAGCTGAGCCGTATGCCCTGCTGTCATGTAGGAGGAGGAGGCTGTACCTCGAGCTCTCATGCCTGCTTGGTATAGCAGTGACGAGGGCAGAAGACGGGTCACTTTTCGCCGGCAGCTGCGGGATTTCCCCAGTGACAAGACCACAGCATGAGGGACAGGAACAGCATGTTGGTGGAGTTGCATCTGTACTACACACGAAATGATGCTTATGGCAACCTCTGGAAAAGGTATGGGATCTGTATGACAGTTTCTGAGCAACCCTTTTGCGCACTTACTTGAAATTGCTGTGAGGCAGGCTTGCTTGATCACAAGTGAGTGAAATAAGCTTGAGCTTGAGCTTGAGCTTGAGCTTGAGCTTGAGCTTGAGCTTGAGCTTGAGCTTGAGCTTGAGCTTGAGCTTGAGCTTGAGCTTGAGCTTGAGCTTGAGCTTCCCCCAAGACATGAGAACACTCGAAGGCAACATGCTTGCCGAGCAGATAGCGAAAGTTGGACAAAGCGGAGAAGACCTAGACATATGTAATGCATTTTTGTGAGGGCTTGAGATGTCATCAGTAGATAGATTCATTTACTATCTCAAGTAGGTACCAAATCACACCTTCCTTGGAAACATATGTGTTCCTTTCACCGGGTCTTGGACAAAGTGCAAACAATAACATTTTATGTCATACAGGTGCATATGACGGGTGTCACTTGGCTTTCGGCATGAGTATGTGAGTCCAGTGCTACATAGGGGCCCATCTGTTGTGGCATTGCAGCTTTCTCATACAGTCATGAGGCATGACTGAGGGCTGCAAGATTTGCACTAGTCTTTTTTGGGACGGGCAACAACACCATGTACGCACCGCCAACGCTGAGCGGAGCTGCTCTAGAAATGGTTTTGGTCAGTTATATGAGGTTATTGCATGTACGTGCGGCATGTCATAGACTTTTTGGCTCTACATGGTAAGCCCAGATCCTCACTACCACATGACAGAAGCGCAATGATAGCATGCCAGACAGCGGCAACTTGTCAAAATACTCTGCTCTGCTGTCATTTTCTCCAGTGCCATCATGGTATCGTTGCATCTACATGCGGATTGTCACAACATTCCCTAGCTCTAGAAGCATATGTTGATCATCAATCCCCCTTGACACAAGTTAGCACAAACCCATTGCAATTGAGTGTCCTAAGGATTGCGAGCTCAAGAAGTGTATGACTAGCCCAGGTTCTTTCTGACACACTCGATGTTGCTTCTCTCATGGTTACTTTGTTTCCTCAGTGGTTGCTGTCATTTTCTAGATTCTTTGAGAGTAACACGCAATCAAGACATTGCAAGTGCGCAGCTTGCGCATATATTTTGCTGCTGTTGCAATGTCACCTGCAGTGAGCAACCGACACGGTGACTGCTGCAGGCTTAAAGATGGATACAACAGCCAAAGCTGCTCTGCTTGCATCAAAACTAAGCAACATCGTCTATGTCTCTATCACTGCTTAAAAGCCGAGGTCTCAAAAGACTCCCTGTCCATCCCATGCAGGTGCAACTAAGATTGCACATGCATGGTAATAGCTTTTTCTAATGCTCCATTATATCTCAATACAATAGCAACACACTAAAGTGCATGACTTTCTCAGCATACCAAGCAATTCATGCATGTTCTGCACTGAAGAACTTCACTTTCATGATTTCACTTTGTTGCAGTTATGTCATCCACATCTTTGACAATAAGGGCTATTGCTGCAGGGCTGTTTGCTACTGCTAGTGCCAAACCTGCTCTGCAACAATCAAGACTATTCGACAGCGCCTGTGTCACTAGCACTGCTTTGAAAGGTGAGGGATCTAAAACATTCCCAGCTTGCATGCATGTCTTGCACAAATGTAAATGTGTTCAAGCCCATTGGCAACACACACAGCTATAGTATTGATCACTTAGCTTTTGTATATCAGCAGTCAATCAGCATTCTTTCACTGTCTCAGCATACACAGCCAGAGATGCTTGTGCCTTGCACTAAAACACCTTTGCGACAAGTGTCACTGCTCAGCATGCAATGTCTGAAAGGTGGTGTCCCTAGGGCCAGCTGACTGCTATAAGTTGTTCTTGAGGTGAATATATATCAGTATTCCTAGGACTGCCTTCTTTGTTGGCAACTGCTTGGCATGTTCATTTGGGTAGGCACTGTTACGTGTTGCCACCGCTAGCCTGGTGGAAATTTGCAGCTCTCACATTTCTGTTATTGCAGGTCAACAGCCTAGCATCTTGCACGTTGGTGATTTCTGTGTCTGCATGTTCACTGGACTGTTTTTGCAAGGCAGCGTTATGCTGACAAGACCTGCAGCCTTACATGGTATGCAAAGTTGCCCTTGCCATGTAGCTTGTGATTGTTGTAAGGTATGCTGCCAATTGGTTGTTGCAACAAGTGAGACAACCTTATTCATTGAGAAAGCAGCAGTTATCTCAGCGTCAATGCACGCATGTGCAGTCGTTGCCAATTGACTTCTATGCTTATCAACCAGGTGCCGCAAGATGGATCCTCTTAGCAGCCGTGCCACAGAGACATGTAAAGCTGCCCTTGACTGTTTTTTGGCTGCTTGGCTGAGGCTCAGGTACAACTGCTCACAACTCTATGCTGACAAGTTTGTGCACAGCAATTGCAGCTTCTGTGCATGAGGCTGGCCAATTTTGCAGTATATACAAATATGGCATATGCAGCTGCAGCTTGCTGTTGCAGTACTACACACACTGCAGACTGCTACTCAGTACAATTGCACCCTTCGGGAGTAACATGCTGGACCCCACAGCTTATTCTGTTGGCAAGTTATCTTGTTTGCCAGCAAGATGCCTGACATGTTTTGATGTCAAAACACTTGGTATCAGAAGCTAATTCACTGCATGAGTTGCCTCCTTGCCCTTGCTGCTTTACTGGTGTCCTGCATGCATTACTACCGCAAAATGTAGCACAGCTTGTTAACAAGCTTAAAAAACGTTTTCTTACCTGTTGTTTCTCAAGCTTGCAAGAGTATTGCTTGATTTGCAATACGTATCACATCCAATGTGTTTGTTCAACACAGCCTCTTTTCAGTCAGACTCGTTCTCAGATTCTTGTCAACATTGTCAACTAACTTAGAGTTACAAATGATGCAGCACACAAGTGCTCTTTGTACAGTCACAGGCATTGCTAGCATGACATGATAAATGAATACGTCTTCCATCAAGGCGTTCCGAAGAAGTTCTACCTTTTAAGACCATTAATGCCTTGACAAGTGACACGGTGCCGATCAGTCATGACGTTCATGGTATATTTTCTGTTCATCGAAGGTATTGGATGTGGTCAAGCAATGATTGACCTATTATACTTCATGTCAATGCATTTGATCAATAGATATCCAAATTGCATGCAACGGCCACTGTGACGCAATTGAATGTGCTACACAAAAGTACATATGTATGCAGGAGCAGCCAGTGTCAACACGGCGCTCAAACAAGTGGTGTCCCAGCTTGTCATGATCAGGTGGAGGCTGTATGGCAGAAAACCCAAAGAAATCTGAAAACTCTGGAACAATGGTGCAAAAGCATTGCTGCTAACAAACATGATACACGAAAACAAAATCAGCATTGCAAAGGTGACGACCATGCAACATTGCAGTAGATGTTGCACCATGTTACGTTGGGTACCCCACTTTCCACCAAGCAAAGGCACCACCAGTAGTAAGACATAAAAGGTTGTTGCCCAATCCACACACAACAAAGATGCAGCTTGCGCTGCGGCAATGCCAAGTGCAATGGTCCTCATGTAACGGTTGTGAAGCAGTACATTTGCTTCTCCACGTAGTCTGAACACTTTGCTATACAGTTGCGCAACTAGCAGAACTGCCAAACAGACAGGCAAAGCCAACAGCAGGTGGTATAGATACAAGCTGTTCTGATGTCTGCCTGAATCTTCATTGCTTGACATACTTTGCAATCTGGTGACCATTGCACATAGTGCCCATTTGACCACATTGCATGTCACGTGAATGCAACAAGAGTGCTTCATGGCTTGTGAACAAGCTCTGTACAGGTTGCATCCCACATCAAATTTTGCATCGGAAGCAAAGTGGAGTGATGTCACTTCAGAAGCTGAATCGGCTGCCTGCAACACAATATAAATGATTGAGGCCAAAGATGACTGCAACAATATTGGAGAACGTGATTTCTGGCTTGGCATCAATGCATTGGATGGACAAGCTATACATCACTCATTTCATTGACCTGGCTGTGAGTTACCCAGCTTGAGCTGAACTGTGGGATACACAGCTCTTACCTGTAAGACAAGAACAACCATTAAAAGCAGTGGGGCCACAATGTGTGCTTGGAATGGCACATGCCAATCTGGAGATATCAACACATAGAATGTTGTTGAGTGATGGAACTGCTCCAGGAGATTGTTCAGGCTACGCATTGTGAGTTCCAGTAACACAGCTAGTTTTATGATGCCCTCCTCCAGCCCATATGACCAAGCAACCTATGTGCATAGAACAGCAGTTAAGAGGGCCCACAACATCATTTTAGACAAGCCAGCCATCTTCAGACAACGGCACGTGTGTTGATTGCTCGATGCAGTCCCATGGACACAATTTAGACTTTTCAAAGGTTTAGGTACAACAATATTTGATATACCTCATGTGAGTGCATGTCTGTCCTGATGGTGATGGCATCAATACCATACTTTGCAAACTCAGCATGTATTCCAGCTGGTAGAGCTATGGCTTGTTGCCAGCTGAAGCACAGGACTGGCCACATGTTATTCCAGTAGGCTTGCAGACTTTTTGAAATATGCTGCAAAAGAGGCACCTTCACATCCTGCAAGCAAAGCCCAAAGTTGCTGTTGAAAAGTGAACAGCCTGATGAAGGAATGTGTAATAAACATCATTGCAATGTTTACTACCTGAGACAGAGTGAGTGCAGGACCATTTTCAGTCAGCCGCTTGACCAAATAGTAGAGATCCAACATGGGAAGCTGGCCGTTCCATCCTGTTGTGTCAACATGCAGAGAGTTGAATGTGTTATTGCTCATCTGCAATATCAATGCCTGTTGGAGCAGCCCTGACTGCCCAAAATGGCTTTGAGCTCCATGGTAGGCATCTAGCCATTCCTGCAAGATTGTAGAATCGCATTCAGAACAGCAATGCTCTTATCACGTTGTGTACAACAACATAGCTGGGTGTGTTGGCATCAGTGCCTTTGCTGTGAACCAATCTGGACAATTGCTGTGCACATGGCCAGACAGAGCTGCACAACTGCTCAGTAAACTGCAGCTTTTGACGATGATCAACCCTTTGTTGTCAGGGCTGTTGTGTCTGAAAGACATGCATGCATGTCCAAGCCCTGACCAAGGAAGAAGCATACGGATTAGGAGCTTGCAAGCTTTGTGATCTCGAACAGCATTTCTCACCCTTGTCACTTGCAAAGCGCCACATGATGCATCAGGTATGACCCAAACAATGTCTTTGGCCAGCCAAGGTACATGTTGCAAATACTGCAGTACAGCCACGGCCACTTGGATTGCTGTAAAATCTGCGGCCGGGTTTCCTGCAGTGCAGCAGACTCGTCAAAGGGCCCCCTTTTGAAAACATGCAGGTTGCAAACTTCGTGCTACCCCTGCATGGCTGCTGTAATGCGTTTGTTGCAGCACACAAATCAGGTGACATGCCAAGTATTGAAGCATACACACCACTCACTGGAGTTGCAAGAAGGATTGCTTCCTTGCCATCACCATGCGGCGCTCTCAGAATACCGTGCAGTGTGCTGGCATTGCACTGCAATGTGTGCAAGTGACTCCACCAGTGCTGAATTTGCATGTGTTGCAACATTGCTTCTGCAGATTGCTGGGGCTGGTGTGTGGCTGCCAAGGATCGAAAGGCGCCTTGTACTGATGACAAGCCTGACGAGTATCTGCACTACTATGATATCAACACCAGAGGAACTGAAGCAAGTTTTGAGTCACTTGTAAGTCTTACTGTGCTACAGCTGACCTGATCTGTGAGTGGGAAAACCCCGCCAGCAGTGCATTTTCGTCCAGATAGTTTCTTTTCGCAGCTAGTGGCAAAGACAAGAAGACAGCAAGAGCTGTTACGTACAACGCAATGCTCAGCGCCTTGGCGTGCCGAACGCAAAAGCCAAGCAGGCGGTGGGCAAGTTTCTTTCGTGCGGCCATTGACGACTTTCGGGTTCAAGGCAGGCAAAATTTCGATCCTTCAGATCATCACAAGAGATCCAGGCGTCCGAGACTAAGTGCAAGCTTGTTCACGACGAGTATGTCAGGTATCATCCTCCATCCTACAAAGAGGGGAAAAGAGCATTGCTTTGCATTTCACGCGTGAATCACGCGCAGCGTTCAGTGGCGCGCGGCGAGTAGGGTTGAAAGAATTTGTCCGACTCTGGCGGTGATCTTGCGCAAGTGAGATCGTGCATTACAATCCATTCTGACTGGATGGAATGACACCCGCTTAGTGTCATAATGCTCGCGCAGTCAGCGTGGTGTCGTGCAATTGGCTTGCCTGCACTTCCTCCCCGTCCTCACTTTCCTAGAAACAGCTTGCGCACCCGTGGAGCGGCAACATCCAACAGTAGCGGATGTTGCGCATGCAGCTATGACTCCCAGCTACAGGCGAGGAAACACGAGCTTGTTCACAGACCGCGTAAGCGACAACGTAGATGCACACGTTCACATGCAGTCGAGCAGTCCGACGCTGCGCTCGACAACGGTCCAGACACTGACTCCAATCCAGTAAGTTGCCTCTCAAAGATATCCACTGATTACTGCATCTCTCTCAAATTTGGCAGCTTTTGAGGTCAGACAGTATGTCTTTGCAGGTTGACGTGCAGAACGCTACAGACAATGCTCCTACTGCTGACCTGACAGATGTTGATTTAGATGCAATCATATCTCAAGGCAGCTTTGATCAGCTGTCAACTGGGTCACAAGGTCAGCATATGCAGTGAGCTTGGCATCTGTTGCTTCAGTGCTGAAGTTTGGAACAGCCTGACACAGCTGTGATTTGTAGACTGGTATAGCGAGCTAGACAAAACATCGAGTTCAATTGTTGCTCAAGATACTGAACCTCAGGTGAATGCGCATTACCAATCTCAATATTCAGCACCTGCCTGTCAGCTACGTGCTCAACACAATCAGCGCAATGTAGGATCAAATCAGCAACTCCTCTTTTGGTTGATGTCTGAGGTATTGCATTGTCCTTGCAAACATTTGCCGTGTCTATGCTTCAGGATGATGAAGAAGATCCTGATGCATCGTACCCAGAGAGATCATCAAGAAGGTCTGCTAGTTGCGTTCTGAGCACCTGATGCTTGCGTTTGCTGTAGCCTTTTGTGTCACTTAAGCTGCCCTCATGCAGCTTAGTTCATTTTTTGGCTAGCAGATACATCCTGCCTCCACATGCCTGTATTGCTGCGCAGTTACACACTGGCTAGTCTGCTAGAACTGGCTGACATCAGTTTGCCTGAGGACTTTGGTGAAGATGAAATGGAGGTGGCTATAACAGGCCTTCAGAATAGACCTCAAAAGGTGCTGCACTAGTATCAGCTGCAAAGCAGTAGTTGATGCCAGCATCATATGTCGCCAGATATATAATCAGTTTTCAAACAGGTTTATGCAAAGTGCCTGGGTATGTCGCATTTAAAAGCCATACCAACAGCATGTGGCTAGTCACGCCAAACATGCTGCATGCCCGCCATCTTGTGCTGCATTGTATAGGTGCATGCCGGTGACCTGTATATTCATATCACAAAGCCAGATGAAGATGTGTGGGGATGTGTTCATGAAGCTCTGCAACGAGGGGCCGCTGCAGTCATTGCTGGAGAGGTTTTTGAAGCAGAAGAAGACTTGGAGGTACCGGTGATGCTGCTGCCAGATTGTCTGGATGCCCAGCAGCGTTTGGCCATTGCATTCTACGACAATCCGTCAACCAAGATGACTGTTGTTGGTGTGACAGGCAAGTCCCTATTTTGCATGAGACAGGCAGGCCACTTACTTGCATGAGACATAGAGCAAAATTGCATGACAGGTCAATTCGATGTGATGAATGTTTGAATGTGGAAGCGCACTTGTTTGTTTGATGGTGTACAGTGGTCAAGTGGTTGCGCGGTCTAACTGCAAGTTCTCTCAAGCAGTGCTTCTGGACTCACTGGAACAGAATGCAAACATGCAGCAAGCAACATAGAGCTGCTGATCAGACACAGCAATGTATGCAGGCAGCACAGGCAAGACAACAACTTCATGGCTGATTCGCGGTATATTTGATGACCTGGACAAGAGCGCTGGCTTAATTGGCACCGTTGAGTACGGCATTGATGAGTTCCTGATGACTGAAGATGGGGATCTTTGGAAGCGGGATGAACCAGACCCAACTTTGCAAAGGTGTTCTTCTGTGGGGTCTTCCCTTTCAAATTTTCACTTTGGCAATTACAGTACAAATTGGCTACATGCCACAGGCTGACAGCATATCAAATGACTCCAGCATCAGCTTCTGTGATGCATAGTCAGGCATAAAGTTCATGCCAATCATGCGTCTTACATGTCGTCGTTTTTGACACTAGTTACAAGCTGAAAATCCCCTTTTGACACCGGAATTGCTGTCGGCAGGGAGAGCAGTGTCCCAAACTGCTTGACTCCCTACTGTGGCAAATATGAAGTGCCCGAGACTTTACCAGATGGGCTACACGTGCAGAAGATCATGGCAGGACAGGCCGAACGCGGAGCTGCTGCGTGTGTCCTGGAGTGTACGACATCAGGCCTCCAAGAGGGCAGGTACTTACGCAATCAAAAGCTCACTGCACTCATAGCAAGCTCATAACAGGCCACTTACATTTGGATGTCCTAATCTAATACTCTCATTGCACCTTTGCTGAGCGATTATTAGCATTATAGATGCCACTACTGGCATGTTCATGCTAAAATGTTTGTGGCTTGTGTCTGTTCTTCTGAGCATGTCCTGCAGTATGTTTACTGATAGTTGACAGGCGTGTAGCTTGCCAAACATGCAAACGGCATTGGCCAAGCAGAGTTGTATGCTACATCTTCAGGCGCCTCTCACTGGTAATATCTTGGCTGCAACAGCTTGCTAGATGTTGAGTTGGCGTGATCTTTCAGTTTGTGGCAGGTGTGACTATGTGGATTTGGATGTGGCAGTCTTCACCAACATCTTGCAAGAGAAGGTTGATGCTTTTGGCGGGATTGCACCCTATCTGGACACCCAGGGGTCATTGTTCCTCAAGCTGCAGGACCCTAACAGGCAAAGGGCTGTTGTCAATTCGGATGGTACGTGCTTGCAGGTCTAAGCACAATGCTTGATATCTTTCACCACAACAACTACCTGTACTTTTGTCACAGTGTGACCGCAGTCAACTAAAATTCATGGTTACATAACATGCCAGTGTCACTCAAAAACAGTGAAGGCAACCTGCCTGGATCATGTGTTGCTGATCTGCCCAGGTCATGACGTCTGCACACATTGGCCATACACTCTGCGTGTACCACAGCTGCATCAGGACCTCTGAGACTCTTATGTGTGCATGTGGCCCTGTTCCTGCTTTGGCTTTGCACCATACATATGTCAGGCTCTTCTGTTGCAGCAGGAAGAGTGGCAATCCTGGCCAACATGCCTGTACATGCATGCAGCTCAACAGCATGCTGTGCAAATCCTCCTTGTGGTGTCATGTGTCTGATGCATTCATGACTGATTGCTGGCTGTGTGGTGCAGACCCATATTCAGATGACTTGAAGCGCTTTGCAGCAGCCGTCCCCGTGGTCACGTATGCCATCAATGACAGGTCAGCTGATGTGTACGCTGAGAAGGTTGTGATGGGCATTTGGGAGAGCGAGATCACCGTGAGGACACCTATTGGTCACCTCAGAATCATCACACCACTCATTGGCCGCAACAATGTGTACAATGTACTTGCTGCTGTGGCCACTGGCCTCTCCATCAATGTCCCTCTTAAGGTCAGACACTCATCACTGCTTCAAACCAGCTCTAGCATGGGTTTTTGGCATGCCTGGCATCTTCCAGTGCACATGAAAGGAGCTATATTGTACCAAACCATAGCTGTTAGGCCTGCATGCGCATGTGTAGCTGGAGTATTATGGCTGACATTGACGCTAGGTCTGAGTGCCTGAGTGACTGGAACAGCTTTGCCTGATCATCAACAGCCGGAAAGTAGTGGAGGATTCTGCAATCGGCAAGCTATGGAGTATGTGCATAGACCATGACATACACTTGTGATCCAAGCATTTATACCATTTTGCTGGAATTGCGTCTGCCTGCCAATACTTGTAGCTGTCTGTGCAGACCATTGTAGCTGGAATTGAGGCGACAGAGGTGGTGCCCGGCAGGACAGAGTACATTGACCTGCAGCAGAACTTCCAGGTGCTGGTGGACTCTGCTAACACCCCTGGGGCCCTCAACAGACTTCTGGAGGACGTCAGAATGTGTGGAGCGCGCAAAATCCTGCTGGTGTTTGGCTGTGAAGGCGAAGAGGACAAAGCCAAGCGGCCTTACATGGGTGAAATTGCCCACTACAAGGTTGAGTCCACACTTGGCGCCAAAGTTGACCAGCTTTGTACATATTTTTAGATGTGTCTGTTCAGGCCATACAGTGCTGAGTCCCTTGTCTATGCACTTTGTGATAGCCTGCATCAAGCAGTCCCTGTCATATATTTATGCGCTCAGCAATAGCATAAGCAAGCTGCATCAGACGCTACACAAGCACTTGGCGCCTATAATACTGCCTGCCCTCCACGCTTGCAAATACAATCTATCAATTGCACCACTGCAGGTGATGTCTTAAGATCAATCGATCAACTTAAGTTTCCTGTTTAAGATACATACTCAGCAGATGCAATCATGTGATGCAGGCAGACACAGTAATAATGACCAACCAGAATCAGCGCAGCGAGGCGCCGCAGGAGATCATTCAGGACATCATCACAGGCTTCCCTGATGAGATTCTGGACAAGAATGCTCGCAGGCCCTGGGCTGGCGGCTTCCTCCAAGATCCCAGCAGGGTCTCACATACTGTCCGCGAGTTCCTCTTCTACCACCAGAATATGTAAGCTTCACAGGCTAGCTTGCTCTGACTCAGCAGCAAACATTATTTTGTATAGCCATTATGCATTCACCTTGTTATGCAATGGATCAGTCACTTGTCATGTCATCAGATCAGTACTTTGTAATCTGCACTGCATCATGGCATGAGGATCAACAGCAGCAGTCAAAACCCAGCTGCAGGTCATGAGCTTGCAGCTCATGTGAATGTTTGCTGGGCCTGCATCTTGTGTTCGTCATTCCCCACCATCAGTGAGTCACATAGTTGTGTTTGGCTGCCCTGCTGCTGAGTCACAATGTTGAATGTGATATTGGGTGTAGATGGCGGCGGTATGTATGCGAGGACCGGTACACTGCCATCAGGTGGGCCATCGCTGCAGCACAGAAGGGCGATGTCGTGATAGTGGCTGGCAAGGGAGATCAGGACTGGACCGAAGTTGCAGATGGCCGAGGGGGATTCATCAGGGTATGCAGCTTTGCACTTTATTAGAGTGCGCATTTTTGCATACATGTTCAAGGTTGCTGTTGCAACAATCAACATTGTCTACTGGTGCAATATCTGCACAGCATTGCAATTTTGGATGGTTGGACCTGCTTTCAGATGTGCATGTTTGCACACTGGGCAGTGGATTGCATGTATTGCAATGCCGCCATCCTGTGCATCTCCCAGCTTGGCTGCGAGCATGCCTTCCATGCCTCAACAGCTTGTTGTATGCAATTGCTAAGGCAGTTCATATGTGTTATGCACCACATGCTGTCATCGAAGTAGAATTTGTCTGGACAGCCGTCATGACACATGTCTGGCATGATTCAGGGATGGCTGGATGACAGAGTAGAATGCCGCAATGCACTGTCAAAGCTATACAAACTGGACACCCTGAGGTACATGGATCGCACAGAAATCCCATTTGTTGTAATGGGTGAGCGGGAACCTCGCCATTGGGAATGGGGCAAAAAGTAGTCCTACAGCTTCAAGCCTGGCCATGAAATGAATCAGTTTCCCTCTCGTAAACATGCAGATCCGACTAATGGTGCATCATACCACTGTGTAGTCGACTTTGGACAAGTTGATTTTGTTGACCTTGGACAGATTGATTTTGTTGTACAATTTCTGACCCCGTCCATGGGTTGTGCTCTCTGCTCAACCACAGATGTGTGGTGCTACGATATCAGTTGTGTACAACCAGAATCACTACTGCCTCTGCTGGCCAAAACAACTGCTCTGGATGATGTTGGCAACTGGGCATGTACATAGAGCTTTGGCTGTAGGAGGCTGCGTGCATATTGTACAGGCGCAATGATTGCATCTATAAAAGTAAGATGCTGCATCTGTCTGATCATCAGCTGTTGTACATATCTTACCGGGCGGACACTGATGTCAACATGTGCTGCAGCTCCACAATTGTATGGAAAATACGTGCATGTTGGAGCAAAAAGCGGTGTCTTCCTGACTGCATTGCACCTGCAAAATAATCAGCTACAGGCCATCACCACACAAGTATATGTAGAAGATCTGACCAGACATTGCATGGTCAACAATCCCAACCAGTATTGTGTGCTCGTAATCATGTGCATAGCTAAGTCAATAATCAAGATTCATAGGCAAAGCAGCAACCTTTTCAGCTGTTCTATTTGATGCAACTCTTACCTGCTGATGCTGACGTCACGTGCACATGTCAGACACTGGTATGTCTGAGTCATCTGGCTCACTGGGCTGTGTGCATACTGCAGAATTTTGTCTTGCAACAATTGGCAAGTAGTACTGCTGAGCAGCCCCTGAACCAACAGATGCATGGCAGCGCTGTGTTACACTGTGAATGGTTTGCAGAGGCAGAGCCTTTCTTGACACATGACAAGTAATGTGCAGTAGGCATGTCAAGCGTGACATGGCTGGAAAAGTGCAGCAGAGAATGTGTTGAATTGCTTTCTATTGAAGCATATGCCAACTGACATGACATTTGCACTGACATGACATTTGCACATGATGACAGCACGGAGAAGCTCAGGTTGCTTCAGATGCCCTGAAGCTTGTGTTTGTTGCCATACCTGCTGCTGCAGCTCCTACAGCGACCATAAGAGCACCACTCTTTGCACCTGCACTCACACTGCAGCATATAGACACACACACACACGCAGCCTGCAATATAAGCTTTGTTTGACTGCTGCAATGATGTTGTGTGCCAGATAGCGAACTTGCTTGCATAATATTAGTCATGCCTCACAGGGATGCTTACCAGGCATGCTTATGGTGGAGCTAACCATTATGGTGTCTGCTTTGTGCAAGAAGCATCACATGCCATACCTGCTGCAATGCCCAGAGGGCCGGCTATTGCACCTCCTGCTGCAGCTCCTGCAATTGTGGCAGCTGCTGTGGCTCCTTTGTTCCTGGCCATGTGCTCCAACAGAAAGGGCAGTCTGGTACTTTGTCCTGTACTGGACTCTGCATCCTGCGGACTCTGCAATGTGCCAATCATAGCAGAAAGTTGGCATTGGACTGCACATCATGGCATCTGCTGCAAACAACCTTCTTTCTCCACTGACCGTTTGGGGCTTCAGTCTTTGCAAGTGCTCTGGCAAACGGGCCCAGACAGCTGCAATGGGTGCAGAAGCAGACTGATAAGCTGTGTTCCACACAGATAGCTGTCCAACATGACTTGGCTCTTCAGAAGCCTTGCCAGTGACATTTGCTTGCATGTTAGATGCTGACGCATCATGGGCCTGTGCTGATGAGCTGAGCAAAGCTGTGGACTGAACTTGCTGAGCTGATGTAGGAGTTGAGGTTGGTAGCGCTTCTGTCGTTGAGTCTTGGGCCCTGGTATCTGTACATACTACGCATAAATCTTCAGTGGTAGCGAGATGATCAAGAGCTGGAGCTGGCGAGTTGAGGATATCTTCGAGATCGTCCAAGTGCTGAGCTTGTGAGTCTGCAACAGCTTGAGCTTCAGCCCAATGTCTTGGTTGGGAGGGAAGCACATCAGGCCACACTTACGAGACCCAAAACGAGTCGCTTTCCAGTAGTTCATGTCCACGAATGTAGGAAAGCTCTATCCTCAACAGGTGTAAAAGGCGCATGCAAGCGAGACGCTCCTCAGCAACTGTAGGGCGCATCAGCCAAATCGGCGCTTGACCGGCCTCCAAAAAATTGCACACCTCAGGCAAGTATGCGGCCAATGGCCCGGTTGTTGCGGTCATCAAATCGATGCTGAACGCTCTGTAAATGATATCGGCACGACGTTTCGTATTTTCCAACAGAAACCTTTTACAGTATGATACAGTAATACAGTCACGCTGTTTCGGTCCTGTGCAACAGGATCAGCACTGTCTTAATGAGCATTATTACAAATGGTGGAACCCAGAGAAATCCCTGCGCAGGTTTTGCTGCTGTGATGCTTCGCATTCCTTGCTGGTGTTGAGGCAGAACATGCATGGTCCCATACTGCTTACGCTTGGCAAACTACACGCGCATCTTTGACAGCATCTTGCTCAACAACAACGCTACATTGTGGCAAGCAAGCCAGTATATAGCAAGGCAGAATTGGTGTGATCTGATGCTGTTGTTTTGCAAAAAATACAGCAAATGCTTGCCTTGACTGACCAGTGTGTCACTGTGTGCTTGGTATGCCAGCAACTGCAGACAGCACCCATCAGTTGATCATCTGGTATGATCAATGTGAGGAGATGTGGCATGACCTGGTCATAATATCTGTTAGCGCAATAGCCAGACACCTTGTCATGTTGAGCGTGCATTGCGGATGTTCAGGGGTAAGCGACGCGGGACGTCCCAGGCTTGACAGCATCCTGGTAGTAGGGCTGCTTCTCCCATGCACTTGAATCAAAAATCCACCTGCACACACAGCACACCTGTAGCGTAAGAGTCTGACTTCGTGTGCGGCAGGGTATGGGCTTGTGACGGCCAGTCTAAACTAAGGGTAAATCTGGCGGTTGAGGAATATTGTCCAATCAACAGCTCATGTGTTCCCAGCAACGCACATGATTAAAGAAAGCATTGCCTCTTGACCACAGAAAGGTGCATGCGTAGGCACAGAAAGACTCGTATTGTAGCAGCAGCATACTTGGGGATGACACTGTGGATGCCAACATTGGCATCAACCACTTGTGTGATCTGGAAGTCCACGCCCAGGCTCATAATGTTGATAGCCTGTAACAGCAGCTACAGCACTGCACAAAGACCAAAGTCTTGCAGCAAAACCTATGTGCCACCATGTCAAGAAACAGTTGCTTCCCTGCCTAGATGCTGGACAATGCACATGTGAGCAACCCTGCATTGGCGGCACTACATGCACCATGAGAACGTGAAGCTATCTGCTTGTGCACACGACGTGTTATGTAAACGTTATCAAGCAGCAGTGATGACAGGGCATGTCAGCCTGACCCAAGGACTAACAGGTGGTGTCTAGACGCCAATCGCAATTGCATACCTTTCAGAGTTTCAAGTAGCTATATGATGGCAAAACGATGCTGCAGCTTGCACTTTGCAGGTGTGACAATAAACTCAATCAGTGCTCAGCCCGGCAGTCATACTCTCAGCAGATCGCGTACCACATCTTCAGTGATGTCATAGTTGTGCATCAAAAAGGCACGTGTCTCATTGTAGACGGTTGACATGGCTCTGATGAGGTCCACCCCCCCCTCTGGCCCATACTTGTGTACATTCACCTGCATGCACACAGTATGACCCCTCACGACAGGCTGCTTAGCAGGACTGTTGATCTACGTGCGCGCATCAGTTTGTTATGTCTTGCAATAAGGGACACAACACCAGGTTTGTCAGCTGTCTGCATCTCATTCAAAGCACAATGACCTGCAAGGTGGGATCCTCGATAGACTAGTTTGCTACCGGCTTAACATAGACAAATAGGGTTTGAACGCAGGCAGACCTGTGGGTTTGGGATCTCTCGCAGGAAGTCCTTGTAGGCAAAGCCATGTAGAATGATTTCATTGGCATTCTCCAGCATCTGCAGCCAGGATGTAAAAGGCTTAGTCACCAGTCCCAAATGGAATCAGGCCATAGCAGAAGATGTCATGCCATTCAAACAATCCCACATTCATGCCAGTGTGTCTCCGTTCAGAACGCAGCAGCACAGACAGAAGCAGTGCATGCATGCATTCAGGTAGTACCACGTCTTCATGCATAGCTAGGTGACCAGCAAGCTTGATGCACAAATGAGTGCATGCGAAGCAAATTCATTCCCGGGAACGCACATGGCAAGTGAGTAGTGCCATGGGCAGCACTTGAGTATTGGAGCAGGCTTACCGGGTAGTCTATAAGCTGCAGCTTTTTGGGCAGAGCATCAGCTTTGTGAAGAATGATCCTGTGCAAAGCGGTATACATCAGCCCACCTACAGCTTGCTCTGTCACGCATAGGGCCACAGCCAGTAAACTTTGCAAAAGCTATAGCTGCAGCGCCATACTGCTTTCACACAGGGACACTTGCCTTAATGTGATAATACCTGCATGCAGACTTGTCTGCATCCTTTGCCATTGCCAACCTCATGGCAAGACACATGTGCATGACATCTCTCATCCTCAACCAGCAGAGCAGTCATGCTGCAGGCAGGCATAGTTCAGGTACCTGAAATGGCCATTTAGGGAGGTTTCTATGCCAGTGGCAGCTGTTTCACCATCAGACTGGGAGCCGTGACAATCCCCCATGGACAGAAGCCCTCCCACCACCTCTACGGGATAATACATGGTAGCTGCACACCATATGCAGCTCTGTGAGTGACAGTTGCTTGTACATCACAGCAAGCACCACTTAAGGGCTTTTCAGCAGCATTGCTGTCTGCTGAGCACTACTGCAGTGCAACATTGTTTTTCTAGACGCCACACCTCCAATGCCAATGCGCTTGTTGTCCAGGTTGCCTCCTGTGCGGAAGGGAGGGCCAGTGGTGACAGCAGCCCCCACAGCTGGGGCCAGCCCCATGTTGCCAATGTGCATGTTCATGGGGATGCGGTATTTTCCCTTCACACTGTAGTCTCGGATCTCCTCTGGGGCATCATACACAAAGCCTCCATACCCTGAACCTGTCCAGTTCTGCACAGCACAGCAATGCCAGCAGGTTGAAGACAGCTGCATAGCTCATTGCCTGGCCTGCAACATACGTACAACATGCACTCTACAATGTATATCACTTGTCTCAGGGCTGACTTGGACCAACGCTTGACTGCACCTAGTCAAGCATGCAGCAAAACATATCAGAAGCGCCCATAAGAAAACCCGAAGGCTGACAAGAAGTGCAGACAGTGTGATACCTGGGTGTTGTTGATGCATGGCACATGGACACCGCCAAAGGTGTAGTCTGGGTTGTTATACATGGCTGCACCGGCAGCGGTGGTGCGTGGCATTGCTCCTGACTCTGGTACACAACCGGTCGTGGTCTTGTTGATCAGGTGGCTGCTGGAGTCATACATGTACTGAGGCTCCCAGTATGCTGCTCTGCCTGTTTCTGGATCATTGATAGCCTGCAAGGACCAAGCCTGTTGGCCTCTCTTCCCAACACAATATGGCAACTAATTAGCCTAATAGCTGCCACCATTGCTTCCATGCACAGCGGCTTTGTCAGTCTGCAGCTGCTGCTGATACTGAGGCAAGGTCTGTGTGCATTTGGCATTGTATTGTTATGCTCCAGTGCATGCCACTTGCTACAAAATTGGATGTCTGCATTAGCTTCCACATGTGGCTAGCACAGCTGATTGATCTGTTGCGTGTCCAAAGTTACACAAACTTACACCAGAAAACCGTACCTCTCACACAACGGAAACCTGTCTCACCTTATACACAACTGCCGCATTTCTGGTGGGAAGATAATCAGGTGTAGAATAACCAACTCTGTTCCACCAGCCAATGGCATATGCTGTTGTTGTGCCAAATGACTCCCCTTGAGGGTTGGGCCGCGGCACCAGGTCAAGAATTTGAACCTACAGTGCACATGGCATTGCCAGCATCATAGGCCTTGACAATACAGAAGGTCATAAATGCACAGCAAGCGTGTTCAAGTGACCACAGCAACAAAATTCAGATGGAGGGCAAAACTGGAGAGTAACACCAAAATGCAACCACAGCAGGCAGTGTGCACCATTCACAAAAGGCAATGATCTAACTCTGCCGTGTCCTGACAGTCTGATGCAGTGTGACTTTGAAGTCGTAGTCCAGAAACCAGAGGTTCCCATGTGCCAGACTTACCTCAATGACGTCGCCAGGTTCAGCTCCACAGACATAGATGGGACCTGTCATGTAGTGACCCCCTGCATGAACACCCTTGTCTGTCAAGACACAGCGGCCACATAAGCGTGTTGTCAACTTGTTTCAGGGCTTTTACACAATGCTTCATCAACAACAGCATTGCATGGCACAACTGCCTTGATAATTGAGCATGCATACCACCATCAGCTGTGAGCAATGCCACTAGAATGTTGCAGACAAGTATCCTGTGACAAACGCAGCCAATGAGCAAGCAGATGCATACGTCTGGTGCCCTCTGGGCCCTTAAAAGCAATGCGGGGACCATCTGCGTCCCAGTGATAGATGTCTTCCATCCCAGGATCCCCAGCACCCATCAGGGACCCTTTAGTCAGCAAACAGCACAGTCACTAAACATGGCAAATATGCAAAACGTAAGTACCTGTGTCCCCAGTAGGCCCCTTGAAAGGAATACGGGGACCAGACTGGTCCCAGTGATAGATGTCCTCCATGCCGGGGTCCCCAGCCCCCATCTCTGACCCTTGAGCAATAACACAGCACATCTCAGCCTGGCGTGCAGTTGCTTTGCAAAACAGGTCAGATGGACAAGGTATTAATGCCTGGGCCTGCAAGTCAGAATCTTGTGAGATCGTAGTGAAGCCGTGAAGGCTAAATCTTACCTTTTCACCTGTTCAGGTCCTGCGCAGCACTCATCAGTTCAGAACACAACAATTATGTGTCACTAGTTAGATTTGGCAGATGCTGCCTCCTTCTGTGGCACTGCTAAAGGTACAAGAGCCCCCTCATGCCACTGTCCAAGGCACGATTGCAGCACGCAGCACTGTGCACCTTCTGTTGTATGTTTAAGCAAGCATTGCTCACTCAAGCCTGACCAGGACTGATGCTCCAGCATTCTCAAATCCAGTATAACATCTTAGAGAGCAAGCTTGAAGTGAGTGGTGACCACAGCCCAGCTGTGCAGTTGGGTTCAGTGCTGTCCCAACATGAGCACCCTTGTGAGGTGTAACCAGATAGCTACAGGAGCCTTACATGCAGAGCCACTTTCAAAAGTGGGCATCTCAACAGCAATGACTGAGTCATTGACCACTACCATGGCAGGCTCCAGCAGATCATACCAGTAGCCCCAGTGACCTGTCTGGGAATTGCCTTTCAGGGAAATCCCTAGAGGGCACCTGCAAAAATGTACTGCATCAGGTTGTTTCATAGGCTGCGTTGCAACTCAAGAAGAAACACCTCATCTTGTCAGACGCATGCGTTAGTATGCCTGTGGTGACCTGGCAATTTACACAGTATAAGCATGATTGTATGACCTGCGTCAACTGTATACACGTAGGCTGTTGCAGCATTGCTGTCAAGCTGGACTTGCTGCAAGCAGTTGCATGCATGATTTGAGCAGGCATCATGTACCCAGCACTGTTACTCTGCTGCAGAGATTGGCTAGCCACCCCATGCAAGGCACTGCAGCAAGAAGGGATGGGGCTAGCTTCTCTGCTTTCTGAAGTTCGGATGAACTTTGTTGTATTGTACAAGTCAGGAATAGGGGCTGCACCGCACACAATCCAAGTCTCAGAATCAAGTTTCAGAGCATTTGCTGCTGAGCAAAGATGCACAATTTTGCAAGGTGTACTGCAAGCACGTGAAGCATTATTGCTGGCGTGCTTGGGTGGGGTTGTTACTTGCAGGCCGGTTGAGTAGAGCCTGTAGAAACTGCGCGTACTTGTCAAGTCTGGGATCGGAGGCCGCACTGTCCTATCTGCAGTTTCGCTGCATGTTTGCCAGACGCCCTCAGAGGAAGTCGCCTCGCCATCTGCACAGATGCCGAATCTGACGATTTTGTGCTGCATGCACCCATTTGGCATCTGTGACTTGCTCGCACATGTAGATCATGCGACGCATTATGATCAGTACAAAGCAGGGCGACAAGAGAGTGCCATGAGTCTAACAGTATTTGGCGTGCATCTTTCGCATAGGGCTGAGGCTCACCTGCGGTAAAAGCGCAACTATCGCCTTCAGCGGCTGTGTCGCAGACCACAGCCAAGTAAAAGACTGCAACACAAAACGTGACTCGTTCACTGCGCATGCCGAGCATGACGACCCTGCGACAATGAGCTCATGCAGTGATCAGACAGCAGCAGCTGCTGTGACTAAGAAATGAGGCAGTTTATCTGGCATTTGAGCCTTTCGTAAATTTGTCGATCCAGAACCCTCTTGACGCAGACTGAGCGGTCGACTGAGTGTGCTGCAGCGTGAATGTACACATGTTCAAAAGTGTTTACACATCCATGTAATGAAGAGGTATGTGTTCTAGCACGCAGTTCTGACAAGACTAGTCTCTAAGAGAGAATTTGACACATTGTCAATAACGTTCGATCTGACAATGTATGATGAAAGCTGTAACAGTTAGACAATTGCAAGCTGGACAGATCTGGACTAATCTGGACTAAGCAATTTGGCTGCATGTCACACCAATGCTTGACCACAAGTCTGCACTCATCATCGCAACACTACATCAGCAGCTGTACATGCTTACATTGGCTGGCATTGAGTGCACTGGATGCATCCATACGGTATGGCCTAATGCCTGTACACTAATATACTGTACCAGCACTGTTATGGTGGTGCACTCTCCAGAATGGTGCCCTCTCCATAATGGTGCACTCTCCATAATGATTGTGGCAGCAACAGAAGAGGAGATCACCCAAAGTCAGT
>JAABUI010000636.1_pt1 | contig 24420 bp, 26 predicted proteins | sample 5559111 | NCBI WGS metagenome assembly JAABUI01 (sample SAMN10711870, study PRJNA513365) | rock metagenome | isolation source: Antarctica rocks | place: Antarctica: Victoria Land, Buttleship Promontory
CCCTCGACGCAACACCAGCAGATCATTCAGGCCGAGCAGGTCGACTTCATAGTCTTGGGGCTGGATACGGAAACAGATTTCAAAGAACAGGAGCCATGGCGGATCTGGAAACAGCCATTCAACGATATCAGGAAGCCCTTGATGCAACACCAGCAGATCATCCAGACCGAGCAGGTCGACTTCGGGATCTTGGGCTTGGATACGGAGACAGATATCAAAGAATAGGAGCCATGGCGGATCTGGATACAGCCATTCAACGACATCAGGAAGCCCTTGACCATTCTTCTTCTCCTATTGACAGTCGTTTAACATCTGGTAGGACCTTGCTCGCACTGCACGCGAAAGCTGAAAACTGGTCACAAGCCTATCAGGCTGCCTTTAAAACCGTGTCCCTGGTGCCTCTACTCACACCCCGCTCTCTTGAAAACTCGGATAAGCAAGATCTACTTATAGGAGTTGTCGGCTTGGCTTCTAACGCGACGGCAATGGCATTGAATGCAGCGAAAACACCATTTGATGCGGTCCAAGTCCTTGAACTTGGCCGTGGGGTGATTGCAGGGTCTCTAAACGAAATGCGGGCAGATATGTCTGATATTCAGCAAAAGCATCCCCAACTTGCAGAAGAATACGTCACTCTTCGGGATCAGCTCGACGCTCCAATTTCGAAGCAACGTCAGGTCGACCAACGCTATAATGCTGGCCAGGGGTTAGAGCGAGTGATTCAGCAAATTCGGCGATTACCTAGCCTTGATCGATTTCTTCTAGCCCCATCCGAGGACGAATTAAAAACCACTGCAGAATATGGTCCTATTGTTATCATCAATGTTAGCGACTACCGCTGTGATGAATTGATCATTGAGAAGACTCAGATCCTGGCTTTACGACTACCTCATCTTCACATCAGCGACATTCGGGACCGTATGACAAGATCTTTGGCGGAACTAGGAATCCTTGAATGGTTATGGAAAACTATAGTTAAGCCAGTTCTTGATACGCTTGGATTTACCCAAACTCCTTCTGATGGCTGCTGGCCTCACATATGGTGGATTCCTACCGGTCCCCTGGCCAAATTTCCTATTCATGCGGCGGGATACCATTCTCCAAGTTCATCCGATAGTGTCTTCGACCGGGCAATATCATCCTATACCTCCTCCGTTAAGACAATTATTCACGGCCGCCGCCACCGTCTCCAGCCAACGGAGATGCCAAGGTCAGCGGAGATCGTCCTAGTTGCGATGCAGAAAACGCCGGAGCAAAACGATCTTCCGTTCGCGGCGCAAGAAATTCACGAGTTGGGAAGAGATTGCAGCTCCATGAAACTGCAAGTGAAGAAACCCTCGCCATATAAAGAAGAAGTCTTGTCTGCTTTAAATAGCTGCAAGATATTTCACTTTGCTGGTCATGGGCTTACAGATTCATCGGATCCGTCAAAAAGCCGTCTACTTTTAGAGGATTGGAAAATAGAACCGTTGACAGTCGCCAGTCTTCTTGAGACAAACCTTCAGAAGCGGATGCCATTTCTTGCCTACCTCTCGGCTTGTGGAACCGGTCAAATGAAGAACGATGAGCTCATCGACGAGGGTCTCCATCTGATCAGCGCATGCCAGCTTGCCGGTTTCCAGCATGTGATTGGTACCCTGTGGGAGGTCAATGATAAGTCATGCGTGGATATGGCAACCAGGACATACAAGTGGATGCTAGACCGCGGAATGAGCGATCAATCGGTTAGTGAAGGACTGCATCACGCAAGCAGATGGCTTCGACATCAGTGGATTGAGGAGAATTCTGCAAGAGGAGCAACTAAGCGCAGTAGAGGGGTTCAAAATACAAGGAACGATCAAATGGCAATAGAACAATCAGATTCAAGTCAAAGGAAGGCGAGAGATCCAAGGGATGTCGAGTTAATTGATGATACGCCACTCTATTGGGTTCCCTATGTTCATTTTGGCGTCTAAGATTTCATTTTTATAGTAGCAAATGATGGTGGGCTGAGGATCTGAGCTTAGGAGTATTTTTGCTCTGGGTTGTTACCAATCTTTTTCTATTATCTTTGAACAGCGTATGGCTCTCCTGTGTTAGCTAGTTGCCAGGTCGATTTTGGGTCCCCTTCGAATCTACGGTTGCCAAGTCTTCATCCAATAATGTGCGTCTTTTGATGGTGACGCTTTTCACGGTGCACACTTTTTCTAAGAACAAGGTTGGGGAAAGTTTGCGACTGCGCAAAATCTAAAATTAGATCGAGGCCCACTTTCAAAACACCCCCTACCCGTCACTTCTTTCTGCAATTCAGTCCAGACTCTGAACATGCCAGGTAGAGCCTTCTTCCATCACACTCTGCTTCCTTTGCACGACAAACCTCGCATGCCTAACGCTTTAGTGAGACAGGGACGGAAGGCAAGATAGAATGCACGCACCTGAGGAGTTCGGTATCCCCGCTGCCGCTTAGGCTTCGCATGGTCGAAAGTGACTTGAGGTACATCTGGATCTACTGGCGGCGGTACAACGTACTCCTCCATAGCAGCAGACTGATGACTCAGAATACATGATGTCGCTGGTAAGTGGTCCAAGGAAGCAAAAGTTTGAGCTTGGTATAGCAGCTCTTGCAGGTGCTGAGGCTGCTTAAATCCATCATACAACTCGAGAGCTGTTGGCTCCATATCGAATGATCATTGAAGCGTTTTTGCTCTAATATCAGAGCTTAGAAATCTAGAAGTCGAATCAGAGTACTTATCTTACCTTGATTCTTAAAGGAGTCGATCTGCCGTACCCCGCAACAAGTGAGATAATTCCAAAGTGAAATCAACTCTATTGATAATAGCCGAACCGGCGCTAGTAGATCCGGCCGTTCACGAGACCTTTGCTTACACCATGTGCTTCAACACAACCTCAGTCTCAGCATCTTCACTTTCGCTCGTTCCCATATCAAACCGAAGCCTCATCACTATTCGCCTGTTTGCCTTCAACCCTTTACATTCTCTGTCCTTCCGTGTTATTCATGGAAGTCTACTCCCTTGAGGGTGCCATTCGATCTTTCTTTGAAACTCAGATCTCGCAAGAAAGCGATGGGTCCCGTAGTCCCCTTTGCTATTCAGGGACAGTTCAGCTACACAGTTTTCTCTCCTGGAGCCATCACAGCAATCGAGCCTGATGCCGCCGAAAGCAGTTACAAATGCTCAAATACGAAGATTGTTCAATTTCGGCTCCATAAATCCAAGATAAACATTGACCTAGCGTAACGCGGAAAAGAAATCCATGGGAACATCGCAGCGAGGACTGATTATTACGGAGAGGTTGGGCAGCACTCGACGCAGCCTCTGGCCATCTACGTGATTGATAAGCTGTCAGGGGTGGCGTATATAGAGATGGGAAACTTCTCTATAAAGATGGATGCGGATCAGGCTAGTAGGCAGTTGAGAATAGTTGAGAACTTTGCCAGGTAAAGAGTCTGGTTCTTTGAAGTAGGTGTATAAATCTACTAAGCCCCAAAACCGCTCCCAGAACATCTGTTCCAGCTTATTCCGGATTTGAAAATAATTCCACCCCCACGGTCCCATGTACCCGAGCAAATTTTCTAAGCCATACAGAGCAAACCCGAAGGGTAGGACTTCCGCCTCTGCCCAATCGATGATACCCGTGATGCGGCCAGTAGTTGGCGAGACAAGGATGTTCATAGGAGAGAGGCCTCCGTGTGTAAGGACCGGAGGGAAGTGAGGAGAAAAGAGTTGATAGAGGTCTCTTTGCAGACAAGAGATGATTGAGTTGAATCGACGGGGCAGAACAGATGCGAGTAGGGAGAGTTTTCGAGAAATGGTATTTCTAGTATGTTCTTGCTGTCTTTGCGGAACTGATTGTGGGTGGAGCCAGCACACTGCAAAAAACTAGCGGTCGCCAACAAGCTAAGATGAAGACGTCTGTTAGGACTGCACGGGGAGTGGGAATCTTGCTCCGGTATGGGTTTGAATGGGAGAATGGGACGGTAGAAAAGGTGGTGACAAGGAAAGATGCGAGCTCTTTGGCATATCTTGATGTATTTCTAGGTACTGGTGCAGGTCGGAGCATGTGTTAGATGGTGAGAAACCCAACGTCCTGTCTGCGGTGCTTGATGTTTAGCAACCTATCGAGGAAACAGACAATTTCAATCGGCGGAACAAGTGATCAAACCTCGAACAAGGATATCTGAAGAGATGATTTGAAAAATATCTATCAAATTTCCTTCACAACCAGGTCCGTGATGGCCTTACAGCCGGCCAGAAAAACGTAGGGCACAAGCCATTAGCCCCCTAGATTACTCCTTCGTGAAGTACATTTTGGACCTCAACAGTCGGCAGTGGCTTGCCATCTGTGAAGACCTGGTGCGTGCCTTTAACGGTCTTTGCATGACTCTCGCCCCCTTTTACAGAGATGATACCATCCTCGCTCTGCGAAAGACCACCCAGTGATTCTATAGATACCTCTCTCTCAGCATGACTGTTCCCTCGCGACCGAGAACAAATTCCAACATCCGCTCTCCCGAGACTCTTGGCCTATCAAGGACTTGCAGTCCGAGGAGTCCCGCAAGATCATTCCTTGCAAGGTATTTGGTGAGCTCGTCAAAGAAGGCCGGATGCATCTCCCTCTTGTTGACTGGGGAGGCCCCTTTTCGGTATTCGTACGCGATGAACTGGTCTTCTATGGAGAGAACATAAATGTGACCATGGATCTTGTCCTTGTCGACATCCATAGATCTTGTCGGCTTGGTCCAACTGCCTGAACAATTCTTTCCAAACCCTGAGCCCAGCATAATTGTGTCCTCGTCTATTTTGAAATGTCCATGTATGAGATGCAAGCCAAACTTGTCCTGAATATCATGACGGATAAAAGGTGAAGCTAGGAGCTGTAGATGATGCTCAGAGACCTCTGGCTGATCACTGTCATCTACCAAGCGATTGTATCTGAATTATTCACAAGCAGGTTAGCACAAAATCGAATGTGAGGACATTAGGGGCTTCAGCTCACACACTGCTCGAGGCATGAAGGTCGGCGAGATTAGGGCTATAGTGAAGACCAGGGATAGTCCTCGGTGTAGGAGTTGTATTGAATAGAAAGGGTTTTCGTTGTGTCGATTGATATATGAGTAGCAGGGAGTTAAATAACTTGGTCTTATTAGGGCGTCAGTAAAGAACATTTGCGGGCCGATCATTCAGTCTTAACCCCACCGAGCCCACCATTCTAAATGTGTAAGACTGGGGATGACTACTGGTTGCGGTTGGCACGGCACGGCAGCCAAGATACGTAGCGTTGTCGTAATATCGGGTCGAGAAAGCTAGCAAAATTCCCTCTCATTGGACAGCCGGACGCTGCAACCAAGTGCCGGATAAAGCCAGCTATCGGGCCGGCACAATGCAGTTCATGGCAATTAAGGTGTTTCCGGGCGCATTGTCTTCTGCATTCACTACGGTCATATGCCTTTAGATTGGCTGCAGATAATGGCGAGACTACCAGCGGGTACATATTAGCTTCCAGTGGGATTGGTCTCCATTATTGAGTTCCAGCAGGTAGTTGCATTCCATCCTACCTGGAACTCCTGCTGTACTGCTTTGATGCACATAGCACCAATTTTGCTAACAGTGTGTCTGTTGTTTGTGGCCCACTCTCTGGCCTCTTGACAAAGATCAACACGATCCTGAGCATCTAAACCTCTGCCCATCTCTTTCAATTGATCATCGGTGTACTCTGGCAACTGCTTGGTTTCGCCAGTAACATGACCCATGAGTCCCGCGTCTTGGAGCGCGAACGACATCTCACGTGCCAAATCTTTGTGGTTCTCACTCCCCTTCAGCTTAGCAAACCGATAGGAGCCCTCATCGTCCCTTCCCATGGCGGCGGTGAGGATTGATGTAAAGTGGTAGACGTTGTTGCTGCTGGGGAACCGACCCGGCGTGTTAGGGACCTACCAATCCCCAACTTGAACTGACGGTGACAGCGAGGTTTTGAGCTCTGAACTAATCAGATGTTCGATGATCCACTAAGCATCATGACAGCCAGCCCTTCCGGGCTCATAACCTGTTCAAATGTGGATCGATAGCATGGTGCAAACATTAATGTAAAATCTACTAGGTGGCCGGCCATTCTAAGGTGCGCTCAGCCCTAAGGCGCCAAGCCTATTTGGTCAGACTATCTATATATGTACTGGAATAGCGGCTTATTCTGATCGTTGGTTGCCAAGATGTACATCAGGTGACCCAACATCAAAACTTTTTCGACCCCGCACTATGTTTTTTGCCTGCGTTGACCCGTGCAAGTCGTTTTTTCCCGTTTAAACTACCATCATTTCTTTTTTCTATTGCTTCAACTACCATCCTGATTTTTACAGTTCATTGAAGTCGTTGTATGTACATCAGGTGACCGGAAATCATCTGACCGACGATTGAAAATTTCTTCGACCTGTTTACCTGTTTACCTGTACACACCTGCATCAGTCATTATTTACATTGTACGCGATTTATATCTCTTTTTACGATCCTTTTCTGTTTATTCGTACACACTGTATGCCCCGTACATGCTTCATGGCACATGCTAATTAGCTCGATAGAAAGCACCCTTCATGGCTCGATACCAAACTCCCTACCATCCTCCCTACCATACTACCTACCATATTCCTATCATACTCCCTACCAAACTCCCTACCGTACTCCCTACCATATTTCCTACCATATTCCCTACCAAATTCCCTACCATATTCCCTACCATATTCCCTACCAAACTCCCTACCAAACTCCCTACCATACTTCCTACCATACTCCCTACGTGCTCCATATGCGATATATTCAGTGCTTCGTATGTGATCTATTCAGTGCTCCATATGTGGCCTATTCAGTGCTTCATATGTGAAGTCAATGAGAAAGCCAATGGGGAAGCCAATGGGGAAGCCAATGGGGAAGCCAATGGGGAAGCTATTGGGGAAGCCAATGGAGAAGTCTGAAGCACTGAATAGATCACATATGAAGCACTGAGTAGGTCACATACGAAGCACTGAATATATCGCATATGAAGCACTGAATATATCACATATGAGGCACTGGATAGACCACATATGAAGCACTGAGTACGTCACGTACGAAGCACTGAATATACCGCATATGAAGCACTGAATATATCACATATGAAGCACTGAGTAGACCACATATGGAGCACTGAATAGATCACATATGAAGCACTGAATGAGTCACATATGAAGCACTGAATCACATATGAAGCAGTGAGATTGATTTTACTTTGCACTTATTGGAGATTCGCCACTAATTTTGGTGGGGCTCTCGGCATTCAGATTTGGTAGCGACATCGCTCATGTTGAGATGTGTTTTTACAGTCTCTCGATTCAGCCTCTCACCATAGTCGAGATGCTCCTTCCTGAGCGACACTTATCCAGTGGATCTGCAGCCAGGTTCCAGAACCGATGACTCGTGTTCTTCTCAGCTTTCCAATCTCTTCGCCCTTCATAGCAGTCGCAGATTGCTGTTCCAACTTGAACCCTCGGAATCAAAACGAGAAAGACTTGTCGCCTTTGCTCAAACACATGCGGGAGTTTTGTCTCGGCTTGGGGCTTCATCACGACGAGGATAGCTCTCCGGCTTTCCTAAGAATTGTCAGCTCCATGCGTAGCCCCAAACGCTTGGTGCTCTATCCCTCTCGTTTCTCACTTCCCTCTTACTAGGTTATGCTTCTATAAAAATGCCATCAACGACAATGCTGCGGGTTGGCATTCAACGATGGAGAATGCGATCCAACGATGAACAGCACGGGTTTGAGCAACGGAGGGTAGAGAGAGTTGCTTTTCTCATTATTGAGGGCAGAGGGCGATTATGTACAGGTGGATGTGGTGGGCAGCAGTCTCTGCCAAGAAGTGGGTAGCTAGGTAGCCGATCCGTCGATTGGAAGCCGCACACACGGGTGCATTGGCATCACGAAGCGCCTGTCCTGCCTCTGCCTCAGAAACAGCGCTTCCCGGTACTTTTATTTGAAATCCCCCATTCCTTCGCCTCCACCCTCATGCCATCCCCTAAGACCATGTCTTTCCCCCGCCCTTTCTTGCCTCCTTCCTCCTCTTCTCCTCCTGTTCATATCGCTCGAATCTCTGTTTCACTATCCTCTCCCTCCTCTCCGTCTATCTCCTAGCCTCCATCACCACCATAAAATAAATCCACCTGCGGTAGCGGTAGCGGTAGTAGTAAAGATAGACTGACTTAATGAAGAGATGGAGCTCCTTCAAAAAGCGGCTTCACGCATGATTCCAGAAACGACTGCCTTCGAATTTCGTACTCACCGCGATATAATTCTCATCTGCATCCGCATTAGCAGAACATGATGCGGAAGTCACAGAATTGGATGCTGTTATTCCTCTCCCAGAGCTCCAGAATAGCCTCCCAGATGGATACTACTGAGGGTATAAAAGCCGTGAGATTTGTTGATCAACGCATTTAATATTTGATGACTTGAGACAGAACTAGATCACAATGTCGTTCCGCGACGTCCTAAAGACTTCTCTTATCTCTCTTCTATGCTTTTATCTAGCCCTTACACATGGATACGACAATGGAGACCCGAGCTAGAATGCACTGAGCTGCCCATTCAGGTGTTCACCGATCATCAAGCTTTGAAGACCTTCATGGAAAATAAACAATTAACTCGACGTCAGGCCAATTACCTGGACATTCTAGTGATTAAGAAAAGAGACGCAAGCAAGTGACTTGCCTCTTGCAGACGGAAAGAATCCCATTCGTTGAGTTCAGCAGCTACAAAGCCAGGCAACCGAGAAAGATGCCAAACAGACAGAGTGTCTAATGTATACCTTTCATCGTGGCTGGCCTTGCGGACTCGTTGAGAACCTTTTCAGGCGTCTTGGAAAATCCGCAGTATGGCATCAGCACTTGAGAGCGCACGAAGAAAGGGGAATGGTTGAAAGAGCAAGGATTTTGAGGACAACAGGATTGGGGGTCGAATCATTGCTTGCTCGTGTCTATGAATCAGCTCAAACGATCATGGGAAGCCCGACCTCGTTTCTTAATCATGCCTACGGCGCTTAGCACTATGGCACCCGTGATCTCTTTCATGTTGCAAAGAGGACGGTGCACTTTTTCCTCTGTCCGTCCGATCCAATCGCCGTTTCCTGTTCGAACAGACAGGAACATCGCAGAAGACACGACCTTCAGGAATTGTGCTATTTACAGTTGATGATAGAGACGTCTTGGAAGTTGAACTTTCCTATAGACCGAAATGTCCAACCCTGTGACCTGAACTTGAATCGTAAGATCTCGATATAATTCAGGTATACTGATCTCATGATAGTATTGACTGCAAAGACAAAGATTGCGTAGGGCTTCGACCGGCAGATAGTGAATAATGTGGAGATGAAGCTCTGGTGGTAGACGCTGCATGAGCAATTAGTTGCATTGTTGAAATGCGCACGCGGTGATATTGTAGTATCAATTCATGAGTAATCAATATGTGACTTTAAGGCCCTGTCATCCGCTAATCGACCAATAATCAGACTTGGCAGAACGGCGAGAGTATTGGGCATTACTTTTCTCGAAAGAATCGAGTTGAATCTGTCGAAAAAGCTGCTATTCTTGATTGCATAGACAAATCGTAAGAACCCAAACAGAAATCATTCTTCGTCGGTAAGTTTAAGCTAATTGCTCAGCGTAATGCTGTCTGGCCCTGAGTAAAGTAGACAAGACTTGACCAATTGTGGTATTTTTGTCGCATATTTTCTCTGCCACCGGGTGACCGGCGTGCTGGCATCGACTTGATAGGCACGGAGAGCCCCATTGTTTACAGGTCATTCCTGTTTAGAGTTCTGAAAAAGGGAATAGAAATGTGTCAAGAAGGCAGGGTCGATCTTCTCAGTCTATGATTTCTTCCCACCTTTTGCTTCCTCCGTAGTTCCTACCTACTAGATAGTTCAGTCAATATATCTACATGCCTATCTACCAAGAAGATACGAGAGAGAAGGGTGCGAGAGCGAGAGCGAAGGAAGAAGAGGAAAGGTACGCCTGCGCTGTCCATTGTCAAGGTTGATTTTGGGATAGACGACTTCGAAGTTCCCTCTTCCTCATGACAGAAGGGCGCGGCCTGATCTGAGCAAAGGAGAAGCGGACTTGGTGAATGATGAGAAGGGTGGATTGTTACGGAGGAAGGGGACTCAATAGCGGAGGATCCTTTAGTGAATGGAAGTGCACGGGGAGAAGAGGAAGGGATGTTTGTCTCCAAGGGCTTCGGCCAATCAGTCTTGGTGAACATCATCACGGGATGCAAAGAAAATGGCACAGGAGGCAGAACTAATGCTTCGGGCAGACTTTCGGCAACACAGGGGGCAAATTCACACAGGTCGATTTCGAAAGCTGTCCTTGAACCAGTAGATCACTGTGGATTATGAGAAATACACTAGAATTATGACTAATTCAACCCTTCTAAGAATTGAAGGCAGCCTCGACACGTAGACATCAGTGACAGATCGAAGCGAAGCTTTGACAAGCAAAGCCCCCTGGAAGATTCCTTCATGGCGACACTGTCCATCGCTGTTTTTTTAATTCACAGAATTCAGATAGGCGGCTATTGAGCTTAGCGGAAGTGGCCTGTCGATAAAGTGTCATGATTGCGTCGGACGTCGAGAGAATAGCCTCAGAGAATGGTGGGCAGCCTTAGCACTGCGAGCATTCATTCTGTCGAAGCAGATATTAAAAAGAGATTTGTGTACACTAGGTGGCGTGGCTAGCATACCATCAGAGGCGGGAAGGCCGCTGTTCGTAATTTCTGAATTCCTTCTTGACTTCGTACTAAGCACGAAGAATTACCAAATTTAGACAAAAGACCTTGGGTTGAAGAAGTCGAGACTCGTCGGACGCGATGTATACGCAGGCAATGGGCAAGCAGGCGGCGAATGATTCAATGACGTTGGTGTTGGTTCGACTCCTTGATGGTGTTGTTCAGAATTCTGACGTCTGATAGAACTGACGAGTGATCGTCTTCCTAATTTCATAAATCGTATGCAAATGTAGAGAATCGGTGTCGCAAGAACAAGCGAGATCACTACGAGGAAAGCGATCGTTCTTGTATCTGAAGGGAGATGTTCAAGGTTCAAAGTGAGGGGAATACTCAGGCAAGCGGCGAGTGTCAGAGGAATTGAGAGATAAACCCAGGCCCAGAGCGAAACGCTTGAAAGAAAGACCGCTGTCAAAGTCAAGGTGCCCGGTATCAAGAACACTTTTTGGAGTCAGATGAACACTGACACGAGGATAGCACATTCCAGGAATGCCAGAGTGATAAGAACATCAGCTAAATCATGATACTTTGCGATCCGGTGATGAGAGACTGTCAATCTCTTACTGATCTTCTGAAATAGAGAGTAGATGAAGTCGACCATGTCTGAAGCTGAGATCGGCCGACCGAGAGCAGGATTATCTTGTAGACGTCGCACGATGACCGACTGTTCAAGATAATCCGGTTTGTCTCTGCTTTCACCCGCTAGGTAAGCAACTCGCGCTGTCTTAGCCTCTGTATTCCTTGGCATGGTCCCTTTTGTATGGGGACCTTTGTAGAATAGCCTCTCGGAAACGAAAAACCATCGGGTTCGATGAAAATTCAAACCGTAGAAATGCATCGATGTCTCTAGGTATACAGAGGCATATGAGGGAGACTGATAATTGAAAGCATAGCCACCTGGAAACCGTGGAATAGCCTGTATAAAAGTCAATATACCCGTGGATAGGCCTCTAGATGAGGGCAAACGGGGCACCTTGATAGGTGAATGAAGGAGCCTAATCAGCTCCATAAGGTACTGCTCCGTGTGGGAGTCAGGGGAGCTTGGAAGCTTCAAAAAGGGGAGTTTGGAGGCTTCGATTCCCAAGGTGGAGTGCAACAACCAAAATACCAATATATTGGTAAGATGGTTCTTTTATTGACTCGAGTGCGAAGCTAATGCTACAATAGACACTCACTAAATATGTAGGCCTGGTTACTCACAGATTATACAATCGCCACCGAAATGTACCATCCTCAAGACAGATCCTCATTACATGAAATTCCTCCTATTCGTGGATAGCTGGCCTTTGTAGAATAGTCCCACGGAAACGAAAAACCACCGACTTCTTATTCGGTGGAAACTCTAAACCGTAGAAATGCATCAATGTCTCTAGGTATAGAGGCGTATGAGGGAGACTGACAGTTGGATTCAGTCCTGCACAGTCCCTGGCTCTCAAACGACACGTCGTTAAGTCTTGATTCCTCCTCTTCCTGAGCATTCCAACTTTCCGACCAACTTGTATAACTTCCATCGTAGTGGGCACTGGATCCAAGAGCCAAAATCCTACCGAAGGCCACCCTATAGCCCATATAGAGTGTTTATTGGCAAAGTCTCTTTTCCAACAGAACAGGGATGTGAACGAAACGCAGTCGAATAAGCCTCGAGAGGAAGATCGCTGAGAGTCCCTATCGATAGAACTTCGACATTGAGGTTATATAAGCCGTGTAGTGAGGACGCAGTATCTTGCCCCTTACTCGGTGGCTTCGATGTTGTAACAGTCGCACATCGCTTGATAAAGATCTTTGATAGTCGTCTTCAGCTGCATGTCGTCGGGTTCGTGACTCTTCTCAGCTCTGATAAGAATAACCAATTTTTATCAGGTTCTCAGTCGGCACCACGTGGAGGTGAGAGTCTTGCCAGCCAATATATTGATATATGAGGGTCAGAGCGAATATGTGCATATCTTGACTATTGGGAGGTAGAATGAATACCCCTAGCGCCAAGCCGGCTTCGGCCGGAGCGGAAATAATTATCAACCGGGGTACTAGCGTATGATTACTATTTGGTCTCTGTATATATGTTGTGTTATTAAAGGGACAACCGTTACACTTTGAGCACCACTCTTCTACAAGTTACCAGAGACGTTCATTCCTTCCAGTCATGTCTAGCCAGTCAGGACGAGCCACGCCCAGCCAAGGAGCAAGCATCTCCAGCGCAGATAAGATCAAGATCCCAATCCCGGACTTGTATCGCGGCGATCGGGACAAACTCGAAGCATACCTAGTACAGGTAGAGTTATACGTCAAACGACACTCATCCCAGTTCAGGTTCACCGAGGACAAAGTACTCTTTGCATCCACCTACCTAAGACGTAATGCATTTACATGGTTTCACCACTTCCTAACAGATTACCTACAGAAGGAACCAGGGGAACGAGAAGAAGAAACCGACACGATATTTCGTGACCCTAAGGCGTTTGAACTACGCCTAAGGAGAGTATTTGGAGACATTGACAAGGAACGTACAGCAGAACGACAGCTGTACAACCTGCGGCATAAAAGCCTCCGCAGCAACTAATCCGGCCAGCTTTCAGCATATTGCGGCGAATACGGAATGAGACGATGCAGCCCTCATCAGTCAGTTCTATCAGGGACTACGGGAGGAAGTCAGGATGAAATCGCTAGAACCGATAGACCCAACGACTTGCAAAAGATGATATCCAGAGCAGTAGTCATCGACAACAGGCAGTATGAAAGACGCCTGGAAAAAGGTAAAGGGCCAGCAACATCAGTAGTATTGGGCCGTAAGTCCAAGAAGGGACGACGACAGCCATACTACGGTCCTCAACCTATGGAGTTAGACGCAACCCGAAAAGTACCGACGAATGCTCGCGGTAAGACGGCTCAGCAGAGCAAGGCATGTTATACATGTGGAAAGCTAGGTCATTTCTCCAAAGATTGTACTCAGAACAAGTACAAGAACAAGCCAAAGCCCTATGACAAGGCAAGTCTCTAAAGTCTTTGCCATCTCCCTTCTGGGCAAACTTTCTTTTCAGCCTTACCCGCCCCTAATGTCATCCTACCCAGCCTACCATTAGGGTTTGCCAGCCCTAATGGCAGTCTGGGTAGACTTCCTTTTCAGCCCTACCCGCCCGTAATGTCATCCTACCCAGCCTGCCATTAGGGCTTGCTAACCCTATCAATCAGCGAGTTCACATCTAACACCGTTCGCGCGTTTCGCTGCGTGCAGTCTCAACGAGCCCTTTATCGAGAGTAAAGATTTCGCACGACATTGTACAGCGATATGCGACAAGTTTAGCCAAAAAAATCAAGAGAAAAAAAGTTGAAAAGTGCATATAAAATTTTACTTTCGCAACAACAATTGTAGCGCTTTCCTCAACGATTCCAGAACCGCTCGAATTTCTCAAATCGCAGCAGTATCGCAAAGGTTATATAACTTGTAAGAATCATGGTTTTCAAAATTCAAATGTTCGCGCGGCAGCTAACTTTCCGCGAAGCCTATTTCTCAACAGACCAATTATTAAGGCGGAAGCCCGTCTACAGACTGATTTCTAAGCATGTAGACGGGCTTCATCAACTCTTATTGGCTACTCCTGCTTATTCCACTATACATATTGCGGTAGTGCTTGAAGAAACCAACAATAAACAATCATCATTCCAATCACATATTCATTACTTTGTATCATCATCACTTCATCGCAACGCTCTTCTACCATCATCACTTCATCGCAACGCTCTTCTAGAACATGCCCTTCAAATCCAAACCGGCTGAAGAAATAAAAGCAAATCGCGCAGCTCGACAAGCTCGCTGGCGAGCGAGGGTTCATCAAGGCACTGCAGGCCAACCGATTGTTCAGCAAACTACACAGGTTTCAGTCATCGCAATAACATTGTTCGGAAATGGTTCACTAACTACATCTTCAAGCAGAACGCTGAATCTTCCGACGCACCGTCCGCCTCATTATCTACAAGCTTCACCGTTCAACCTGAATCCAACGACAATGTTTCCTTCCTCCCACCCGCTCCACCCGTCCACGACTCGGAGCGTGTTCCATCGACACAGAGACAAGCCTTTGTATCGTCAATGATTTCGACCTCTTCATCGCCTACTCGGTATAATCTTCGCTCCGACAAAGATAACAATTCCAATGTTGATGACATCGATACTGTGAAGAGGAATAATATCGCAGAGACAGAAAGTTCTTCTGTTCCCTTCGCATTTGACCATGAATCGGAAATATCCGACAATGAGTCTGTCTCACCATCGGCGGCTCTGGTCAGCAGCGACGAAGAACCCATCCTGCACTCTGACGAGGAACTAGAAATCGCGTTAGCCAACTCGCGAGCTACCCTTATCGCGGACTCCGACTCTCAAGCTGTCACTCAGCAGCTTGTTCAGGATCTCAATCAGGTGTCTTTGAACCAGCATGCTTCACCGCAGGTTCATTTCAGTTCAACGCGAAGAGTTCGAACGACAGCATTATTCAGTCCCAAAGCTGCGAGATCGCCTTCTTCACTACCGGAAACACTCACCTCTTCCGTTAATCTTCGTCGTAGCTCACGAAAGAAACCGTCGAATTTATCGTCATTCACCTCCGGAGCTGCGAGATCGCCTCCTTTATTATCGGAAACAATGGCACCATCGGTCAGCTTACGTCGCAGCCCACGAAAGAGGTCGGCGAATTTAATCATGATTGCGAATCCGCAACTAAAACCAACTGTATTCGACGCCCCATCTACATTCGGTAAGTTTATCTTCCCGTTCACGAAATGCTACATTACTAAGTTTTCAGCTGGAAACTTAGACTCTGCTCCCACTAAAACCGGCCCACAAGAAATTGATGATTTCCAAGGCACATCGTCAATCACAAGCATCCCCGGCAGAGCGTCTCAATTTGCCCATGTCGCAATAAACAGCAAGCCACGTTCTTTTACTTCCAGGCAGCAACCTTCCTTTGACAATGACATACACGCCGAGATTCAGGAAAACATCGAGGAAGCGCTCGCAGATGAGAAGACAATAACGCCTAAATCCGAGAAAGAGTCAGGCATTACAGAACCTATGCTATTAACCTTGCGGAAAACCTTCTCTGATCATGACAATTCCAACTCGGAATCCGACTTCGCCGATGCTTTTATTCCCGACGAAGATGCCGCTTCGACTTCCAATTCAGACACATCACATGCATTCAATATCAGTCCCGATTCTGATACAGAGTCTATCAACACTGATAACATCGATAACAGTAATAAGGATGAGAATGATATCATGGGAACTGAACGAATTCAAGATAGCTGAACTTCACGCTGCACTTGTAGTAAGACTTCACATTCCTTATTTAATTCATCTTCATTCCCTTTTACTGATAGACATGTTCACAATAGAAGGAACATCATCTACCACCGAGCATGACCTGTCTTTGCAACAAATGACCCAATACTGGCGCGACAGATTACCTTTTCCGTTAACAGCCAAGCTACCCAGTCCCTTAAATGACTCCACACTGCTTAAGCCTAATGATCAGTACAACGATTACGCGCATGTTGCATGGCAGGGTTTACTCGGCGGCGGTGACTCAAATATTCCCAAACTTCGCGTTGTTCAGTCGGAAACAGAGTTTCTTCGCTCTCTTCCATCACCGAATATTCAGATCGAAAGACGATGGGATGTCGATAGTTTCATGGCTCGCCCAACCAGCCTGGCAGCTCATCGAGGCGGATTCTACCTCTCATATCGACCCTCATATATGCGACGCGTCACTCAAAATCCATGCGTTTCCTTCAATGATCACGCCATTCACAAGCTAAAGAATTTACAACTTGGACAGGGAGCTTTGGCCGCAGGACTTAATTATAACACTCATGTCTTCTTCTCTCACATGCCTATTGGTCACGACAGAAGCACTCATTTAACCGATGAGTTACAGGAGTTATGGATCGATCAAATCGTTCTTCCGGCGCTGCAATCCAGCTGTTCCAATGATGTGATTCATCATCATCCCCGCTCCTTCGCGGATGTCAAGTGTAAAGCTGATGTGCAGAAGGAGGTATATGACACCAGAGCTGCGGGTATTAACCTGCGATACCTTGTTCCCGATAGCTGCTTAGCCGACTTTTGGAACGAAGTTGTTCGCCTTGCTTCAACAGTCGTGAATGCCTCAGGTGCTGATCGGGTTGAATTCAAAGCCCCATTTCTCGTCATATCTGGGCATGATCTGAAGTTACACTTCAAACGAGACACTGCAAATCGTACCCGTGTGGACTTCCAGAAATCTTTGCAGCTCTGTTTTCGCTGGTCATCTGATATGTTTCCCCCCAAGGACTGCTGGTTGGATTTTGGCATGGAAGATACTCCGCGATCGAGCTCTCACCATCCCGCCATAACGTTGCTGCGTAAAACGACATGTCTTCATGACTGGGTCAAGAGGTTTCATTGTTCGGCTGCGACTAAATCCGGACGCATGAACACTCAGAGCTTTCACTGGTCTCTCACTCAGGATTGTGGATCCGCCACTGTGGAGTTGTTGCCTGAGAACAGTCTTCGTCGTCAGAATGGAATCGCCTTGAACAAAGCGTACAACGTGCATAAGAATCTCTTCACCACTCCGTACAAAGGATATCAGCCATTTCAGAATCCTCAGTTTGAAGCGCTAGGTTATTCAACGGAACATATCAGTCGCTGGTACACTATTAACAATCGCAATGTAGCGGATAATCTTCATGTCAATAAGAGAAAGCAGCTTATTAATGCCTATCAACGCTCCAAGTCTCGAGTTGCCACCGCTTTAGACACAACTAAGGAGACGAACTTCGGGGTTCGACAGGAATATCGAATAAACTGGTTCACCTTTATAACATTAGATCTGGATGACAAGCTTCATGTGGAGAATGTGACAGAGTTTTCAGCTGAAAACTTGAACCCTTCAGCCAGTCGGGACAGCAGCGTCAGTATTCATTCTGACAGCGGCAGGTTAGAGTCGAACTTTCATCGCCCGTACTTCGTTCTGCCTACGAAGGAGGTGAACAGGTACGTGGCCGAAGACATCAACCGATGGTTATTCTGCCTGGAGGTTCTCGTCATGCAGGCAGATCCCAGTCCTTCCACGTCAATAAGTGAATCGCAGGAAATCCAGCTTCAGAATGGAATCATGATAAGTGCGATCTTGCGCACGCTGCGCTTGATCATGGGCGGGCTCGAACCGTTCTCTATGTCAGGCCTCTGGTTAAAATCTTGGACTTCTAAGCGACGTAAACTTCGCGCTGGCGCTGCGCTGAACGCTCGATCTTTCCAACCCCTGCGCCTGGGACTGAATTATCGCAGCTCCCTGGAACGTTATGGTCTGGCATGGCTGCCTAATCGATTGATGAACTGGACCGGAACCCCCAGATTCACCCCCGAAGCTCAGCAACACTTGGCTTTAACCCGAAATGCTTTTCAAATCACCTTTCACCGGGCTCGCAACATTCAAGATCTAGTGAATCGGGAGAACGAATTTGACAAGCTGTTCATCGAGATGATGCAGGAACGATTGAATCACATCGCTGATTCGAAAGCACATCAGCAGAGCCTGAACTTCGCCCTGATCAGTGCTGCGAGTCTGATCATTCAATGCTATATTCAGGATGTCTTTGCTCTTTTAGCCACTCGCGTCCCTAGCCCGCGCAATCTTCCGCAGTCTCGACGTCATGCTGCAACTGAGTTGACCAACTTCACCTCGAGTCTGACTGCGAACGAAGCTGCGGGATTGGCGGGACTTTCCTACCCGATGGTGGAGCGTTTATTAAACCTTCCCCCTAGGCTGGTCGAGCCTAGAGCGAGCAAAAAGGGCCTTCAAGACGGTGGCTTGCGCAGATACCACACCGGCCTCTGGCCTGATAAACTAACGGGCCTTTTTGCCTGGGATAATGTCGAGTCGCTTGATAAGCCGATACATCGGAATTGGCAAAGAACTTCCTTTCGAACCCTCACTCGCAAGTTAGCCTTTATTATCAGCAATGAACTAGGTGCTGAAGGTCACGCCATCTTTCTGCAGAAGATCACGTCTCTGGCTGCCGCCAAGCTGTGGATCATCCCGCATTATGATTCCCAGCGACTTTCAATAATGTACACCAAAGGTTCGACTCATCGTGACATCAATACCCAAGAGATTGTTCAAACCCTAACTCCTCTTCAGCGAACTCAATGGTTAATGCCGCAAATGCATTCAAGCTATCATCGCACCTTGCGGCAAGCCGAATTCGGTCTGGGTTTAACCGAACTAACCGATGCCGAAGCTCAGTGTCTTTTGGATGATGAGGAGAATAGCGATGATTTAATTGAAGAAGCCTGGCCCGAAAAGATTGAAGCGGCTCAACTGCTGATAGCAGAAGCGCTGGAGACGGACATTCTACAGCAATCCAATGAAATGAACTATTCTTTAATCCATCTGCCCAAATTGCCTGAAATGCTAGGCTTCGATTTGACTCTTCCCTTTGCTGCTGCCTTCCAGGAAAAATCGGACCAACGAATGCAAGCCCTGAAAGACGCGCATGATGACACTCGTGAAGAATCGCCCAGCATCTAGAAAGCGGACCCGGTCAAGATATCAAGCATCAGAGAAGAAGTACATGTTTCTGATGATTGCGACAATGTTCTGATGATTGCGACAATGAGTTGCCCTTTCGTCTGCGAATACAGTCAATTGATATCAATGAATGTTGAAGGAACCTTGTTTTATGTTATTTAGCTATTAGAACCATGATGCAAAATAAGTTGAAACAGATTTAATAAGGCTTTCAATTGAAATGTTCTCATTCTTTTCAATCTCGTTAGAAACATGAGCTTGGCACCGACCATGATCAGGGTCGGTGCCAACTAACTGCCAAGCCATGAACATCGGTACACCAAACCTTAAAAAAATCCCTAAACCTACCGCGCTTCATGCAATTCACTTTCAAGCAACGTTGCGGCTTTAATTTAATCTTCGATTCAATTCGCTCACAATGTCGATGTCAAGTAGCCCGATTGTTGCGCTCTCACAAAATCCAAATCGCAGTTTGGAGAGTCCGCCGACGATGACGAAGGGCATCGAAGGATTTCGGCGGCAGATTGAGAACGAAATGCAAGCCCTGTCGGATCAGGGCTTGCGACGTCTTGGTAAAATCAGAGAAATGCTGATGGTGGGAGAGAATGCGCAAGAGATGACGCTGGAATATATGTGGACAACATGGCAGTATGTGATTCAAGAGGAAATATGGCGTGAAGAGTATGAGAGTCTGGAGGCCTTCAAGGAGGAGGTGCACTACGATGGTGCTCTGAAGAAGATGCTTAAAGCACAGAACATCTTACAAAAGAGACAGGTGAACGTTCTTGCGCTGAATTTCGTTTCACCTGAGCTTTCGGCTGATTCTAGATCGAACAGCAACAATCATCTCGAACCATTCTTCAACAATGGGGCTGTCTGCCTGATAAGTTGCTGTCCGACACTCTGAAGCCTCTCAGATTCAGCGATAATCTGCTTCGCACCCTCGCTTCCCTCAGTAAGCTTCAATCCGACAAGGACATCGCTCTTGATTCGCTAGAAAAACAAGTCGCCATGCGTGTCACACCCAGTTCTTCACGGCTAAGCTCTCAATTAGTGAAGGATTTTCAGCGTCAAAATCGAAATCAGCATAGCGAAGCGACATGTCTGTTGGTCTCGGACGTTCGTGCTCTTGTAAGGACGTTGGAGGATGATCGGAAGATGAGGAAGATGAAAAAGAGTAGAAAATCTCAAACGCTCTGCTCGGACGAGTCTGAGCCTCCTTTCAAAAAAGCACGGCGGCCACGAGTGAAGCCCCCGTCTAAGAAATTCGTGACGGACAGTTGTTCTGAGGATGACGAAGAAGAGGATAACTCCGATCATGTCGCCACTACAAGATCTGCGACGTCAAAGGAAAAACAACAATTGAGGGTTAGTAAGGTGTCAGGTCGGCAGAGTAGGATTGTTTTGGGTTTTCAAACGGCTTGGCAGCTTCATCGAGAATCGGTGAAAGATAGCTTGCGAAGATCGAAAGAGGCGCGAAGGGAGATCGATGACAGTGAGAATCACGACGATGAAGACGATGATGAAGGAGAAGAAGATGAAGGAAACAGGGAAACTTTGGACGAGAATAATGCAACGGATCACTCGGATAAGAGCATTGACGAAGCTTTGCGTCCTCTGCGCGAAGCTCATTCGAATAAGGGTACGCTCAAGTTACAGGCTTTGCCGACAGCTCGAAGAAGGGTTTGGCCTAGAACTGAAAGGTTAGGTAATGGACGGTCGAGAGCTCACTGTTCAACGTGTACTTGCTCGCCGTCATCTACATCGCAAAGCCCATGTCTTTAGAATGAATAAGAAGCTCGATTTGAGTCGAGTCAATCTGACTGAACCGACAAGTTTAATTCAAACTTGAACTCGCAACCTTTTACTTGAATACAAATAACGCTCTATCATAAATGATCTTTCAAGCCGACGTTATTGATGACAATAAACATCTTTTCAACTAATTTCTTTCACTCATGCTTGCATCGAAGAAGCTTGATTATCTTTCTACTTGATAATCTCAGCCTCTTGAATCATCTCTTTGATTTGACTCTTTCAATCTTGACGGTCGCAAACTTTGCAACGCATCATGTCGTTGCCAGAACTTCTACGATTTCAACGAGCTCATCGATTTCAGTTTCGGTCGATCGCATCAAATCATACTTTGTTCTTGATCCTTTCAATGAAATGAATAGCTGAAATCTATAATACATGAAGGCATAATTGAATTCAACAGGAGCAGACGAGACGGTCTTGCAACCGTCACTTGGTTATCTCTCGCCAGTCGAAGTCCGCACAATTCTTCAAATCCGGCCATTCCGACCTTCCGTTGACAATCATATCTTTCATCCACAGGCAGGCGAGAGGAAGGCATTGGTTCTGCTCATCGGCGACCCCGAGGATGCGCACATTGCGAATGGCTATATGCACCTTGTCGCAATGAGTTCACAGAGCCTTCAACATCGTCACCCTCGTGATTTGACCAATGCGGTACTTCCCCTTCATTTCCTCGGGATCGAAGGCCGGATCGAAGACCCATAGGGTGTCATTGTCGCGCAGCACGCAGATGGAGTGCCATGAAGAAGATTCATGTGCGGATCGCGCCGCTCCTTTCGTGTCACTAGTCATGAGCGTCAATCCTCCCGTCCTCGGCAAGTCTTTGACGGCGGCGGCGATGGTGGTGCAATGTTGCTGGTCTGCTCGTTTCGCATCTGATCCAAGAGACTCAAGATAGCTGTTCTTTTGCTGTCCTTTCTGAAAAGATGCCACATGCTCATGAATTCGCACGTCGTTCGTGGCACGAGCCTGCAGTTGGGTGAGATATGCCTCCACGCTTTGCATGATTGTGTGCTCGTTGAAGCCTTCGGCGATTGAAGCGGCCATGGCGACGATGAATCGAGACCGAGAGAAAAGAGTAGACGAAGTGGAATTTGTTGAATTATGGCGAGAATGGATAAAAGGCGTCAAGAAGATTGATCAAGCCGTCGCAGAGAAGCGAATTACGACAGAGGAAGATTAATGTTTAGAGTCAATGAACATGAAAGTTGTTCAGGCTTGAAAGTTTGACGTGAGGAAAGAACTTAAAGCAAAGCAAAGAGTTAATGAGCACTTTATAAGTTCAACACGAAGTGAATAAACCCTATTCAGATGATCTTACTATTGTTCCTTCTTGAAGTGAATAAACCTCATTCAGATGATCATACTATTCTTCCTTCTTGAAGTGAATAAACTCTATTCAGATGATCATACTATTCTTCCTTTTCGAAGTGAATGAATTCTATTATGATGCGTCGCAAAGCTTGGAACGGTCAAGGTCAAAAGAAACAACTCGAAGTTATCAACTGAACAATGAGATCAGGCCTCAGCACTGAAAAGCTGTGCTACGGAAGTAGAAAGAGTTCTCGAAATCGAACGCAATGAAATAAAGTCGCCCTTGAATAGTGTCACCATCATTCATTCTTAGATCAGTCTCAGTGCGCAGTATCAAAGTTCATCATATCGAATGATCAACCTATCATCTTCAGTCTCTAAGAGAAAATAACCTGTTCATTGTGCCGCGCATTCTACCAGATCACATGTCTCATTCATCACAATACCCATCATAGTCCATCGAGAACAGTTGAACCGGATTCTTTACTTTTGTGATATCAACCTCTTGCTCTCGTCAGATGTCATGTCTTAAGATACAAAAGACATCAAGTCTCCTGATTTCAAGTTACTTCTGCTCTTCTAGGCGGTCAGCGAATTGGTTTTATCCTGTTAGCGATACTGGGAAGCGCATTTTGCGTAAGAGAATTCTTGTTGAAGCTTTACATGTCAAGTACCTTCTCCAGCTGTCCTCGGAATGCTTGAGCCCATCAATCGTCGTTCAACATCCGTCGGTCCATCTCATTATCCAGGTTCATGCTCGATTGCTTGCCGTCATCGACTCTGTCAATAGCATTCTTCTCAGATACAGTGCCTTCCGATGCTTGACTATCAGCTCTTCGAATCCCTAGCATCATGTTTATGGCTCCTTTCTGAGGGTGGAATCCCTGGTCTCCTCGCTTGGCCTCGATGTCTTCAGAAACTGACGGTGTTTCTTTCCTAAACCCCTTATGCACGCCTTTCATGAACTTGTTATTTTGCTTCCACCTTTCGCTCCTGGAAGCATTGAACTTTCAGTTAGTAATGACTGCGTAGATCGCATCATGAAGGTGTGAAGTCGGAATATCCAAGACGCGTAAAAGTCTGTCAACAGCTTGATCATTATGTGAGGTTAAAGAAGTACGAGCCTTTCTGATATGAGCACGAGCGATCAAGCTATACGCTGCAGAGCGTATTGCTTCAAAATAGAATGAATCTTCAGAAGTAGAGAGCGAAGACATCATGAGGTCAGCGATAGTGTTGCAGCTGAGAATTGATGGCTCAGGTATTTCACCCCACACCAGCCAATCTGATGCACCCCTGTAGTTATCCGGGCTTTTCAATTTGAGTGATTTGATCGAATGAGCGACTGGGTGAGAGTCCTCCTTCTGCGTATTTCTTAGGCGTCTCGCTAATTCTAGATCAATAATCGCGATTGAAGGATTAGTGGACATCTTGAAGGCGCGATGGAAAGCGCCGAGTAGCTTTGGAGTGACGGAGACAAACGGTGTCGGTTCGTTTGACACTTTGTTGATATGCCTGAGTGCGTGCTTTTTGAACATAGAGCTTTTACTGCTGATAGAAGGAGGGATATTGGTACTGTTCATAAAGCTATCAGCGCGAATACAAGTCGACGAGTTGATGTCTTGACTCTTGTCGCAAAATGCTCTGAACGCGAGCTTGGGAATTCGACTGAGATTATGAATACGATATGAAAGCTTCGGTTTCTGAGAAGAAGATGGCGAAGTAGGTAGCGAAATCTCACCTTGCCTGGGTTTAGAACCCATGAAGGGTGTCATGGAGGGAGCCATGGAGGGAACCACGTGTTACGATCCTAGCTACGCACCTATGTTGGTAGCTATGTTGGTGGCTATGTTGATGACTATCGCCGGCCGCTCGCCGCTAGGCTATAGGGTTGTTCCGAGGCCAACCCTATTCAGGGTTAGCT
>JAABUI010000638.1_pt1 | contig 24336 bp, 23 predicted proteins | sample 5559111 | NCBI WGS metagenome assembly JAABUI01 (sample SAMN10711870, study PRJNA513365) | rock metagenome | isolation source: Antarctica rocks | place: Antarctica: Victoria Land, Buttleship Promontory
TTATGTTCTCCTGAGTCATATAGATAGCCGGCTCTTCCCTTCTAGATACTTTCCTTCCTTAGCATTTATATACTCGTTACATTACACCCATATGACTCGCTCTATGCTGGCCCCTAACAAAAAGCATTGTTTGAAGCATTGTTTGACTCATGTTATGCGCTTGATTGACGCGTATTTTGAAGCATGTAGAATGTTCAATAGAAAGCTCGATAGAAAGTTTGATATTGATTCATGAAGAATGCTTTCTATTGAGCTAATTAGCAATGAATAATGAAGTAAGATCATGAAGTAGATCATGAAGTAAATCATGAAGTGAATAATTCGTGTTTAAACACGTCGCATAAAACATGTTTTGAAGCGAGTAGATTGACTAGTAGATGAACGAGTAAATAGCTGAGTTGATAGTTGAGCTGTAGCTGAGTTGATAGCTGAGATGATAGCTGAGTTGATAGCTGAACATGTAAGTATTTTGATTGTTGTTGTTCTGAAAGATAGAAACTACGAAGAAAGAAAGAAGATGAAAACTTCAAACTCTCTAGCGTCAACTCTATAGAGCTCGAAGCGAAGATTATCGAGTAGGTAAGATAGGTAGCTGAGCATTTGAAGTGACGAGTACTATAGGTAGAAAGTCATGTAGAAAGCATTGTTTGAAGCACTGTTTGACGTGTTTTATGCGCTCGATCGACGCGTTTAGTAGAGTATTTGATAGAACTTTTGGTAGAGAGTTTGGTAGAGTATTTGGTAGAGCGTTTGGTAGAGCGTTTGATAGAACGTTTGATAGGAAGTTTGATAGGGTATTTGATAGAGCGTTTGGTAAAGTATTTGGTAGAGCGTTTGGTAGGGAATTCGGTAGGAAGTTCGATAGGGCGAGAAGGTGGGCGAGAAGGTGGGCGAGTAAGTGAGCGAGTAGGTGGGCGAGTAGGGTGCTGAGCATGTAGATGAGCGAGTAGGTGGGCGAGTAGGTGGGCGAGTAGGTGAGCGAGTAGGTGGGCGAGTAGGTGAGCGAGTAGATGAGCGAGTAGGTGGGCGAGCATGTAGAGTGATGAGTAGATGAGCGAGCATGTAGGGTGATGAGTAGGTGGGCGAGTAGGTGAATGATTGTCAACATATGCAACATATGCATGAAAGCGGAATTCAGCTCAGCGCATATGAACAAACGCAGATTTTACCGGCAAAAGCGAGATACAGTTCAGAGACATATGAACAAACACAGATTTTGTCGGCAAAAGCAGATCGCAGCCTAACAAGGTCAGCTTAAATCCGGATTTTATTCCGCTTTAAGCGATAAATGTCACTTTAGCTAAACCCTAAAATTTTGTCCACTTTACAAACTGCCGATGTATAAGACCCTCGACGTGTTTCACCTTCTTTCTTCTTTAGCTTTGAACTTCTAGTTAGAATACACCCATATGATCCGCTCTATGCAGGCTCATAACAATTTCTTCTCAGCAGTTGCATTTCTCAACTCATCACTCATCTAATTCTTTCGCTTTCTTGATGAGTTCTCAGCGCTTACTCATCACTTTTCAATCATCAGTCGCTCGATCATCATCATAGCAAAGTCAACAACAAGACAGTCACAAAAAGCATTTCAGCTTCTATTGTCAAAGTGCGCATCAGAAGTCATGTGAAAATCATCAATGACGCTAGCGATGCAGATGACTGCAGCAGAACGAAGACGAAAGAAAGGGGTGATGAGTGCAGCGACGATGCATAGAATTATTTGAAAGAGAAGAAGAGTGATGAGATATTTTTGTAACAGGAAAGTTAGAGAGTTGAGAAGTGATGAGATTGACATTTTTCGTTGACGTGATATGAAAGATGACGACGTTGATGTGATTCGAGCCTCTGCATTGATCGTCTTAGCTCTTTCTCATAGTGTAGATAGACATCGTCAAACCGGTTAAATATCTTAAATTCTGAAGTATCGAATTCTCACAGAGGTTTCTAGCGGTTGTCAACCTATCAAAAATATACCAAGGGCTATTTAGGGTCAAACACTCTTACAAAAAGTACGATCTTTGTTTAAAGGAGCGAGATTGTCCAGTTTCACGCTTTTACATGCTGAGAGAAATGAAATTGTTGATGTTGTTGTATAACTTCACCTTGTAAGATGACAACGTTAAGCAGAATGAAAGCATCTGGCGCATGATGAATCTAAGATACCGCAGCGTATAGCAGCATAGATAAAGATTATCTTCGCGAAACCCTCAAAGGGGTTCAGTATGATCAGTGTAGATTCAATGAAGATTTAAATTTCAATGTGCAACGTATTTAATACTCTTTGTTGAGATTTTGAAGACGATATAAGTGGTTAAGATGAGTGCTGACGGTGTCTCGAAAGTGATTCAGTCGAATATCTGACATGACAGTAGTAACGACTGTTCAAGAATATGCTGTGAATACACTGTATTTGATAGTCGCTAAGGTACTTGAGGTTGAATTTGGTCAATGTAGTGTGGGTCAGCGCTAATTGCTCGGATCCTGCCCTGTGGCAAGGCTAGCCCTATGGATCCCGGCAACAGAACAAATGTTGTTTTCTTTTACATCATTGGATGCACAACGCTATGAGACTAGAGGTGGCGAAATCAAAGTACTTCTTAGCCGCTTAGAGTTTCGAATCTATTTACGCCTACTGGCAACGGCATGCACAATGGTAATGTCGTTCAAATATTTCAACGCTAGAAGCGTTCAATATAGATATGTAAGAAGTCAAACGGAGGCTTAAAGGGGATGGACTTGGACAAGAGAAAGTGAACAACCAAGAGAAAACAGAGTCCATTGGAAAGACTGGGAGGTGAGGCATTGGATTGTGATTAATATAGTATTCTATACCAGCATTAGCTAGTTCCATTGCCTCTATCTTCGCTCTATTCTCTATGTAACAATGTAGCCAGTTATGTAACCCATTCCTTCACATTGTGCAGTTGATAGATAGCACATCTTGGTAAAGAGCGAATGCTGTCGACCGTCGGTGGATAATTCCCGATCCACCCCTTCAGAACATGGCAATTGGGTTCGTAGCATTCGCCGGCCTCGCCTGAGTAACATCCCAGTGTTCCACAATACAAGTTCCATTCATACGGTAGATATCTGCCAGAGCAATCGGCTCCGGGTCCTCATTAACCCTCACATGAATAAGCCCAATGTTACTGTCAAAGTTCTGGCGTAAGACTTCGAAATTGGCGTAGGGGATGATACCAGAGAGCTTGGCGGCGTTGGCATCACGGCCTTGGGCATCGAAAGGGTCGTGCTCGATGAGGTCCACAGCCACGTAGGTATCAAAGGCTTTGGTGGCGTTCTTCTCGGTGTAAAGGACGTTGATGAAGTCGAAGAAGATATCTTTTTGGTGCTTGGCGTTGGCGTGGCGGGGTGGACAGTATGACTTGTAATGAGTGCGGGATTGGAGGAAAGATGGTGCGGGTTGGCCGAGTTCGTTGACGGGGAGTGTGGTTGCAAGGAGTAGTGGGAGAGATGAAGCGGCGACGAGGAGGGTTGGTAGATGCATCGTTGGTTGTAGTTGTAGGACGTTTCAAATTGTGGGATAGTAGGTAGGAGAGTAGGAGGGGATGTTTGGGTGAGAGAAGATGTCAAGTAGGAACGAACGCGAAGTATCAGATAGTATGGATGATAGCGAACGCGATGGGCAGGTGGGTGCTACATGAGAGTACTTAAGGAAAGAGCGACCAGGGATCATATATACTCCATCGCCAACTGAACGAGACTTCGCGGGCCAAAGAGCCGCGTCTGTGTCACCGGATGATGCATAGAGTCCATGAAGACAATCGCACCTTGACTTGTGAAGAAAGCATGCGTATGCCAGCCAGACCAAGGAATTATCAGATGCACTAAATGAGTGTCACGATGTCATGACAGGTACAGATCTGGCAGATTAGTACATGTCCAGTGTTTCAGAGGCTTGGCCTGTCAACGTTGAAGCTTGCCTCTCTTTCCTAGATATATGACAAGATTGATTTTGCGGTGACCGATACTTGCAGATGGAAAGCCAATTGAGAGCTGCGGCAACGCCTTCCCCTTTATGGATTGGCGGATGTTAGAAGCAAGCTAACCCGAAACGCATGATCACGGAAACAACTGAGGAGATCTTAACAACCAAGGCTCTTACATAAAACATATGGCGGTCGCTGTCTGTGACGCTTCATCGAGTTTCCTTCGAAGGAGAAGGAACTTGATATTCGGACCGCTATGTGCATGAGAGTTGTTGATGCACGCATAGCTTAACGTGGATTCTCGCATGTGCGTTGGAGGATCGTTCTGGAACTTCGAGCGATCAACCTTCCTTGAATTGATTAACCCTACCCAACCTTCCGGGGTATTGTTCGGTAGTTTGATATTGCAAAAATGAGGTATCACAGCTACAAGATCCGGCTACATGGAGAACGAGGAAGCAGTTCGTCACCACGAAAACAGTTCTGTAAGCGATCAAAAAGAACGCTTCACTTCGGGTCAACCTATGTGAGGCTTGTGCTCATTTCATAGGCATTATTTGACACCCAACGCAGTGGCATCCGATCAGTGTGCAGCTTCCACCCGACTCTCTATTGTTACAACATGATCATCCATCATGATGCTCTCGATCGATGAGGACTGCTTCTCCACTTCCCTCGCCGAGGTGCCTCTGGCATTGGTAGCGACAATGATGTGATCAGGCATCGGGTAAAACGGCCGTGACATCGAGTCGTATCTTCAACGTGAGGCCTTCTTCAGCTGTGTTGCTTGGTACTTTGATGACTCCGAGTGCCGAAAGATCGAATTGTACGAATACTCCGAATGCTGCCAATAAGGGACTCCGAGGAGCTACCTTGGATCGATGGACCAAGCGTGGGAAGACAGATATGCGGTACACCGAAAATACTTAGTTTGTAGAATATGATAGATCGCTTGTAGGTGAGCTCCTCCATATGCACACCAATACCGCTCTACCACAGTTCCTGCCCCAGTTGCAGTCTATCACCCATCAGTGATATCAAATCAAACCTACGAATTTTATGAATTGCACAGCTGACAACAACAACAACAACAACAACAACAAGCTTAAACAGAATAAGCACATCTTCACCGGACGTGGATCCGACGGAGAGTACTAATGCGCGTAGAACAAAGATGGCCATCAGATTGAAAGGCTATAGATTCCAACAGTCTTGCACAACAAGGTGTTGCAACTACTGCTACAGCAATAACAGAAACCCCCGAATCGAATACCACGTTCGCCTTAGCAGGTCCGGAAAGCATGATGTCGTACGGAAAAACATGATCGAATCAGTAAAGTATATCAGGTTCTCAAAAGAACAGCAGCATGCAGCAAAAACCACAACGCCAAAGCTGGCTCTCTATTACAAGCTGATGAGAGAGAAAGAGAGAGAGATTTTATCCCAGCCAGGACCGATCCAACGCCATGACCAACTTTCTCAAGTACATAACCTAAAGAAAAGCGACGCCCAGCATGTAGACAACAATCGGCTCCATACTCTCTGAGGATCTCCAGACACCATCAGATCCAAGCAGTTCTGGTAGTGGTGAACTAACAAAGCACCCCCACTAAGTCCTGCATCTGCGAGCCGTTGATATGGGCTCCTTTTGTGCGCAATTGCTTTTGGAGAAACATCGGTTGTCTCCGATCACGTGTGAGCTGCGTACATACATACTTATGGCGGAAAAGGCGCCTACTGTAGGTTGAATCGAGATGGGTTTCAAAAGATGTTACTCAAGCTCTGCGGTCAGTCAACTGCTGTCTGCCTGTGGGAAATGTCACGCAAGGCTTATGCAGCTGTACGAATGACAGATCTATGCCATTAAGGTAGCGAGCCGTTCCGGCTCCACTTGGCTTTTACATATTGCAACGTCTCTCCTTGAGGTATTCCAAGAGCTCCCTTTTTCAAGCTGTGTCACGCAGTCGATGTTTTCTTTGAGTATCGCTCAAGAATTGAACTAACAAAAGGGTTACACATGATAGCAGAGATCGAGAGGTCTCGAGGATCAGCGGACCGATTTGTTATTGAGCGTGTACAGTGTTGTAAAATGAGGTCATATGGGGGCATTTAGTAGAGTAGGTGGTTTGAAGCTTAATAGCAGCCTATCTAGGAGGTTGGAAGGTGAGAACTCTACTAGCGGGCCCCAGCCCTATAGGGCGGAGCTTACCAGCCACATCACACCTGAAATTCCAACATACAGGTGCGCGGATGTGTGATGGGATGATTGGGGGGGGATAGAATATGGGGTAACTCAAAAAGGACAATTAGTAAAATCACAAAAGAGACCGAAGTGCCGAATTAGCAATGTAGAGGACTCAAGGATTTCAAGCATGAACAAACTAAAGACATACGACGACGACGGGGTGGGTGGCGAGGTGGTTAAGGTGGGGTGGATGGGCGGATGGGTAAAAGGGTGGGGATGGAGAGATGGGGCGATGGAGAGTATCATAGTCCTTGAAGTGACTTACCTTATCAGCCTTGCTCTGGTGCTAAGGGGCTCAGGGGAATGGGAAGGGGGTGAAGCCGGATGGATTGTTTGTTGCGAACACTTGGTAAGAGATGATTGAAAAAACTAAACGGTTTGGGGATAAGAGATATAGTCAAAATGGTCCAAGATGTTGGGAATATGGCTAAACATAACCCTGAATCGGATATTCTTCCCAAAAGTGTATGTTCACAATTTGGCCCGATTCGCCCAACCAAGACAAGATTAAGGTGAAACAACAAGCACGGTCGCAATTCCCAAGACACTCGGGGGGGGGGGGGGGAAACAGAGGATATTACACATGCGTAGAATCAGGCATCTCAGAAATAGGCTTCCTTATCGACCGCGTAACCCAGCATCTTGACCCTGTTAACATACTCGGGCCAATCGCAGCTCCTCACCCATCGATGAAAATCAACACCTTTAGCGGCGCCTTTGGGCATTGAAACCTCGAAGAGAAGCTTTTCGGTCAAGGTGGTGGTGGGGGGGGGGAAGGAGCTTGGTAAAAGTAACGGAGGGGTAGGCGGTAGCTTTGATGTACCACGGCTGGCCATGCAGAAGAGCCTGATCCAACTCCCCGCATTCGGTGTTCAAGCCACGGAACAGCTCTTCCGCCGTGAAGGCCCGCCTCGTCTTGCCAAGGCCCGCCATGGTGGGGAGCAAAAGCCTCAAGAAGTGACTGTGCGGGTCTTGGTCGCGGTGCTGTGTCTCGGGCGGCTGGGTGGAAGATCTTCGGCGCTGGGTCCGGGTGTTGTAGCTGCCGGCGGCTAAGATCTCTTGCGAGGTGGAGAGGGCTGCCCCGCCGCCGCAGCAGGTGTCTAGGATGTGGAGGGCGGGGCCGTTTATTGTAGATTTGAGTCTGGTAGTGAAAGGTGTTTTTGAGAAAATTCCTGAACGTGACCACGTCTTCGTGATTGTTGCCATCAGCCTCCTCCCAGCACAAAAGCAGTACTTGAACATTATCGTAAGGTCTTGGAGTTGTCGGAAAGGTCCTTGTAAGTTCATCGTTGAGGTCGTGTTTGAATTTCTCCAGATGGGCATCTTTATTTTCCTCTGGAGTGCCTTCGAAGACATAACTATCGATATCAGTCGTGCTAGCCATTGTTGCAACAGGATAATTATAGATATCACGGTGAGTGCAACATGTTGCATAGTCTGGAAACATTGCTCTCTTATGTCGGTGCCATCTGGTTAGATCTTCTCGGAATATTCGGAAAGTGAGTTGTCGAGACATCGCATTTGTTGTGTTCAGAGGTTCGACTGACGATTCGTGGCGTAATGAGTATACCGCTGGCCTAGATCTTCGTTGATCTTTAGCTACGAGAGCGTTAGTTGCATGGCCAACCTGTTGAGAGCTCCCAATCCTGAAATGGTATGTGGTTTGAATGTGCACGTCGCTTGGCAATCCGGTCTGTAGTGCCGACGTGGACATCTCCATGGGATACTTGTCAATGATAGCCTGGGATGCTGTTTGCTCAACTAACCTGGCACTAAATCCAAGATCTAAGACTATGTCAGCGCATAGATCTTGATAAATGACACAAGATCTCATATTGACATGTATATTTCAAGGTCAGGTACGAGCCGTTTCCAAGAAGTGAGCGAAAAGGGTCGGTGGACCTGCGGGGTCAACCGCTGCTTCTGTGGTTAGTAGAGAGGAGAGTAATAGACGGATAGAGTATTGAGCTTTCCACTAGTAAGAATGAAAAACAGCATTTCTCAATTGCCTGTCAAAGAGGATGGTATAAATGTGATGACGATTCGATGGTGTGACCAGTTGGAAAAACAGCAGTGGCTACAGACCATGTATAGAGAAATATGCGACAATGAAGCGTCCTAGAGGCAAAGTCAGCTTCGGCATTATAAACACGTATGTGGATCAAGCTTCGAAGCATGAGCTTTGTGACATTTGTGAGCTAGCCGGCTATGGTCAAAGGATAAGCGAAATCGCTGCAGTATGCTAAGATCTTCAATATTCGACGCGGGATACGGAACTTTGAAAGGGTTGCAGTAGAGCTCTTCAAGACGCCTTGGCCTTGCCTTTCGCAGGTGCTTTCCCAGTGCCGCCATTTACTGTCTCCGGCTGTGCTTTTCCCTTCCGTACTTTCACCGCACCTGCTTTGCCCTTGGCCTTTGGAAGATCTTTCTGAATATCGTTTGCAACGTCTTCCATTGCGGCATCTTCGTCATCCATGGCTTCGTCTTCAACATCACCTTCATTCTCAACTTGCATCTTACTGTTCTTTCCTTTTCCCTTTGCTTTTCCTTTCGGCTTCTCTTTTGGTATATTTGCCTCCTTGGTCGTGGTAGTCTTTGCTTTTCCTTTCGGCTTCTCTTTTGGTATATTTGCCTCCTTGGTCGTGGTAGTCTTTGCTTTTCCCTTCGCCCCTTTCCCATTACTGCCTTTTTCCTTGGCATTCTCTCCTGCATCCACCACATCCTCTTCTACATCGAGGTCGTCTTCCGCGGCGGCTTCCTCCTCCAGATCTTCCTCCTCGCTGTCGTCCGTTTTCTTTCCCTTCTTACCTTTCCCTCCCTTGGCCCTCGGCATACCTTCCTTCATTGGCCCTGTCCTCTTGACCAAATGATCGATAACACATCCCTCATCCCATCCCTCACTCTTTGGTCCTGTGATGGCTCTGCACCTTGGACAGGCTTTTCCATGCTTAATGAACAGTTGATGCAAAGAGTACTTCAGTTCGTCTGGGATCATGACTTCTAGATGACGAAAGGTAGTAATTGGATCCGATCCAACGTCTGGTGGCACCCATCCAAGCCACTTGGATAGGCGAAAAACATGCGTGTCAACAGCAAAACAGGGAATGCGCATGCAGAATAGCACAACACAGGCAGCAGTCTTGGCGCCAATTTGTGGGTATTTGGTCATTGTGGTTATAGCTTCATCTTTCTCTAGATGGTGTATGTGGTCGAGCGATAGGACATGATCTTCGGCGCGCGCGATCTCAGCATCTTTTTGTTCGTTGGTTTCGTTCTCAGCTCCCTTGGGTGCGGTAGATTCATCGTCTTCATTTACCTTAACCAATGCATCGCGACGGGCTTTGTTCTCTTCATACACTATGTCCAGCAGCTTCTTGATGTACATGCCTTTTTTCTTCTGCATACCGCCTTCTTTGATTGCATCAATGACTTCTTCCAAACTCGCTCGTCGAATAGCGTTATAGTCTAGACTCCCTTTTCCAATTCCATCTTTCAGGGTGCCAAATTTTGCTACCAAGCCTGCCATCGCCCTGCCTGAGTTTAAACCAGTTGTATTGCCACTAAGAAGCGTTCGGACCAGTGCATCAAGAATGGAAGGTACTTCACCACAGCCTGTGATTGTGAGAGATGGCGGGGGAATCTTTGGGGGTGCGCCTTGTTTTCCATGAAGCTCGGTCAACAGATCATTGACCGCATAACATTCCTCTGGCGTAGGGTGGGGCCAATCAGGATACGGAGTTGCGCCAGGAGTAAGACCATATGGGTTGTCCTTGGTTTTCGCAGACTTTTTCCTTGGAAGCTTGGCTGTTTTGTCAGTACAGATGGAGTTATCCACAATTTGCACTGCGTCCTTGGTCTGCTGCTTTTGTTCTAGAGGCTTCTTGATACTTCGTTTTTTCGGCGCAGGCTCTGCATCTTCGGCCACTTCTCCCTTCACGCCCACGTCACTAGAGGCGAAAGCCTTCCCGAGATTGTGGGGTAATTCGTTGGGATCCTCTTCAACCTTTGGGGCAGCTACCCTCTTGCGCTTCTTTACTGCACTGGGACGTACCGGTGGTGAGTTGGTTTGAGCTTGAGCTTGGTCCTTACCCTGCTTGACACTGGCTTTTTTTGCAGGTGGAGACTTCTTCTTGCTGGGTGCGGGCGTTGCCGGCGGACTCGACAGCTGCTGAGGAGCGGGCTTTTTAGCGGTAGAAACCAGGGAGTTTGGCTTGGAGGCTGCTTCCTCAGCTGCCGCACGGCGAGTGACGCGAGCAGCCATAGTCGCTGGACTTCTCACTAAAACGTGAATTACGCTTACTCTATCGAATGTCAGTCTGGAGATAGAATCTGAGGAATAATGATAATCACTGGGATTTCCAGGCGATAGAAATGCCTGGCGCCACGCAAGGTAGAACAAACAACCTCAAAACGGAAGACGTCCTGAAAATGTCGAACCGACCGTATACGAGAAAGATTTTTCTTGCTCAGGCAGACGATGAGTAGAAAGGAAAGAGAAGTGAAGATAGAGGAATCTTTTGGCGAGTGAAGTGAATGTAGATATTTTACGCTATATTAGTCCATGACGTAATTCTCCTTCACTGCGAAGCTTCTAGTACTGATCAAGCTCTAGATATCGAGATCAACCCCTTTATCTTCTGGCTGTGAATGTGACGAAATTGGTTCCTCTAATGGTAAGTCAGACAACGGTGTGTGCTGTCAGTTTCGATATGACGTTAACAGGCGGCGATGAACCGTGCACGCCGTGGTACGGGCTTCTAAGCGAGATGCAGGTACGAATTCCGTTTTGGGTAAGGCAAGTATCATTCATTCCTTTGCCCAGCACCACCAGGGAGCGCAGAAAGCCAAGGTACTGTAGTGAATCACAATAGAACAGATTGGGCAACTAGATACCTCATCAGACAGAGTGACTGCTCGGGTATCGAATTGAAAACCTTATCCCCTTGCCCAAACTTGATTATCGCACAATAGTACATCTATGATGCACCCCAACCGTGGATGTACCGTACCCATCCCAGAGATTAAACGCTTTAAATCAATCCATGTACCATCCACGAAATCAACATTTGATCCAGGGAATGAAAGGACTAAATTTGCACCCCATCCATGGATAGGAAGCAACATATGTATAGGACTCGAATCATTCAACGACGGTATCATTTGGATTAGGATATCTGCAGATGACGCTTACGACTCCCAGCCTTTTTGCAATCCTTCGCTGTGACAAGCCGAAATTTATGATAAAGTAAGCTAAAGCCTTGAACCGAGGCTGTAAATAAGGTAGGGGAGATATCTCGTCTCTCGGCCTCTTCGAGCGAAAGAAGCATCGTTTACAATAGCTAAAGTACACATATCCCTGACTCGTTTGCCCAAGCATCATTCGCGCTCATCGTTAAAATTGTGTAGACTGATATCCATGCGGTCTTTGGGTGGTGGCGTATCTTCCTCCTCCACAACTCCCCTCTTCCTCTTGCCATCAGCCCGATGCGAATCGTCGTTCGCATTGTCTCCAGCCTCTGCTGACCGGTGTAGCGATGTAGGAACAACCTCACCACCATCTTCCACTGTAGCGCCATTCGTCGCAATTTGAGTCTCCATTGTACCAGCAGATCCATTCGCTACTGCTTGTAAGGCGCTCTCCACAACTTTCATCCTTTTCGACTGCCCTCGGACTCTCTCTAGATGCCTGAAGTAGTCCTCATCAACTGGGGTACTATATTTGCCGTTGAATACACCAACTTCAAACTTCCTATCTTTTTGAATCTCTGAGCCAGGAAAGAAGGCGCTGGCGCAGGCATCCTCAAGGTCTTCAAGCTTTTGAAAAATGACCTTATCCGCACCAATGTGCTTTGCTATTGCTTCATCATTGCGCTCGTGCGCAATGAGTTCTGAAGGTGAGGCAAGGTCAATTCCATAGATATGGGCATTTCTGACTTTATGGTAAGTCAGAGCTTCTGTACACGTCGCAAGACTTACGTGATTCGGGGAGCGCAACTGGCAAAGTAGACCTTAAAAGCACCAGCTTCGCGCGCCATGTTGACAATCTCACGCGAGGTGGTGCCACGGACAATGCTATCATCCACGAGGAGTACATTTTTGCCAGCGAATTTCTCGTCCATGGCGTTCAATTTCCTTCTGACGCCTTTTTCTCGAGATGTCTGATCGGGCATGATGAAAGTCCGGAAAACGTAACGATTCTTTACAAAACCCTGGCTAAAGGGCTTCTTGAGCCGCGCAGCTACACATGGCGCAGACGTATTTGAAGTTTCTGGGATCGGGATCACAACGTCGACTTCTTTCAAAAGATCAGGTGTGGAGGCGAAAGATTCCTTGATAGTTTCTGCCAGCTTGTAACCCATGTTCTCCCTGCTTTGATTCACGCTAATACCATCCATTATGGAATCCGGTCGTGCAAAGTATACAAGCTCAAAGATATCCAATGATTGGCTTTTCCGTGGCTCAATCTGGTACATGACAGGCTCAGATCCCTTTTGAATGATGATAGCCTGACCTGGCAGAACGTCGATAATGTTCTTATAGCCGAGCTGCTTCAGTGCGACGGACTCAGAGGCCATCATGTAGTCTAGACCGTCCCCTCGAGTAGACGAACGGGACCCCATGACTAACGGCCGTATACCGTAGGAATCTCGGAACCCCATGATGCCAAAACCTGAATCGTACATCAGTAAGGGTGTGATTCTGTGCAGAGGTCACAGCTCACCTGCAAGCATGGCTGTACAAGCCCAGGCTCCCTCACATTGTGCGTACATTCTTTTCAAAGCTGCGAAGATATCTGTATCATTCACACGTGCCTTTCCAGTGACGTTTAATTCGTTAGCAAATATGTTCAGCATCAGCTCGCTGTCACTTTCGGTATTGATATGTCTGTGTGCATAACGATCAAGCCATCTCTTGAGCTTGGGGGTATTGATCAAGTTGCCGTTTTGCGCGAAGCATATTCCGTAAGGACTATTGACATAAAATGGCTGTGCCTCTGCATTTGCACTACTGCCTGCAGTCGGATATCTCAAATGTCCAATACCCATTGAACCCGGTAAATCTCTCACTCTAACCCCGTCATCCCGAAAAACCTTCGAGGCGAGTCCGTTTCCCTTGCATTGGTAAATCTTTCCACCAGACGCACAGGTAGCTATGCCACAAGCATCTTGACCACGGTGCTGAAGAAGATAAAGCGCCTCATGGAGCTCGCTGGCGGCCGAGGTCTCCGACGCATTCGCGTGGATAAGGGCAAGGATGCCACACATGGTAGTAATTTTTACTCGAGGCTCTAAGGTAGCGCCTGTTAGCATGTACTTCTTTTGAATACTCATAAAACAGGGTAGTGGCCATGCTGGGCTATTCAGAATATGCTGTGTCCGCAGAATTGATCTCAGCAGTCTAACATCTAAAAGTAATGAAACATTCATCTCGATAACGGCTTGAGCTACGGCAGGTGGAATACTTACTGAATGAGGTACCTTGAGGTAAAGTTTGGCCCTCGTGGAACAGTTGTCATCCAAGACTTCAATCGGTTGAGAGCTGGACTGATCCCTTCTGGTCCCGGGGACGGCGGGGTTGGTTCTTGGGAGCACTGGAAACACTGGATGTGTAGGAGTGGTAATAGGCTTGTGCCGGTGACTGGTGCACTATCCGTCTAACCGGGCCCAGGAAAAGACCGACAGTGGTAGCCTTTGCTCCCAGTTCAACAAGAGAAGCCATAATGTGAATTGATTTAAAGTCCGAGGGCCTTCAGCACGCGAGCTTGGAAAAAAGATTTTCGCCGCCGTTCCGGTCCGGACGCTAGTAGAGTACTGTATGCTCAGATTGTTCAGCCACTGTGTCCATTCATGTTCAACCAGTTCCTGCTCCACGAGGCTGCCTGCCTTTGCCTTTGGCCGTCATGGGCATTGACAGCCTAAAGAGCCCTGCCTTAGTCCCCATAGGTATGTAACGTAGTCCATCAACGCCAACCGATACTGGAGTAGGTAAATCCCCATATCATGGACGCTCGGACCACCTGGGGACGGATTAACAAGATCCCGAAATATCACCTAAACCCAACGTGCAATTGTCAACCAGTAAGGTACCTCAGACACTGCTGTCTTCAATCTTGATCTATCGTCCACCCAGCTCTTTGCTACAGAAACAATGTTTGAACAGCCTAGTACATCCAGACATAGGACTCACTGTCCGACAGTCAAGATGCCCCCATGGAGAAGGAAGAAACCACCGCCCCCAAGAGTGGGTCGCATGGCCTGCTATGTCGGAAGCTGTTGTGAGTGGCCAGAAAGGGAATGTCTTCAACCATGGCGGTCTCTGCCACTGTCGGCAGACTGACTGTCCCAATGCCCTTGATCACTGCTTTCCCTGCATTGTATTGCCATGCTCTTATTATCTCCATATTGTCTCGTCTGGTTATTCATGGCAGTTGTTCTTGACGTCTCTCAGGCGTCAGTAATCTCTTGGAAAGTGTACCACTGTCTTTATCTTGTTTTTATCCGGATCTTGTGGTTTGCTGCAATAACCATTGTTATGCATGAGCCATATAGTCAATGATAGTAGGGTACAGACAGGAGAGCTCTTCTGCAGCTCTGAAGCTTCAGTCTTTGTTCAGAGGTCTTCCAAAGCGGCGTCTTGTTCATTCGGGCTGCTATCTTCAAGTTGGCACAGCGGCTGGATGAAATTGCTCGGACTGTGACTCGCTTTCACTCGGACGTGTAGAGTGTGTCATGCCGTGGGCATGGACCTAAGACTATATGGTCGAATACTGTTGTCAATCGTAAGACTTCAAAAATCAGGAGGAAAAGATTAGTGGAGGTCACTGAGCTGCACTGATGTACGACTAGCTGCTCGGGACATGTGCGGCTGTGCTTGTGCAATATCCTGTGCGGCTGGGGTTAATCCCGGATTCTATGTTAGCGACGCATAGTCTCAACGCGTCAACTTTCGAGACCTTCAGAAGACATTTTAAGTTTACAACCAGCTCAAAGAGACGGCGGCATGCCGATGAGCTGAACAATCAGTCGCGGTGGTCTCATATAAGGGCTACATCCTCGTAGCTCTACGACTCCTTCCGGTTTGCTCACCTCATCACTTCAGTGCTACTCTCAAATTTAGCAGATTTAATCAATTCGAAAATCGCGTTTATTCACAAGAACTCAGGGTATGTTCGCTGCCCCCTATTAGTGGCTACTCATATCTATAAAGCTGCATTCGAGAGGTTGTTCTACACTCAGTTTTACGCCTTGACTACTGAAACTCAATCTCCTCATCAGCACCCTGACCATGGAGAACATTCTCGAGGGCAACAAGATCGTCGTTGATCTCGACGATGAGCAACATAATCAGATCAACTCCGGTAAGTCTCACCTCCTTGCTAGTAAGCCATACCACACGATCACTTCGAATTTTCCTCCCTTAGTGGGGACTCTACTACGTCTTAGATAAAATTGCCCCCTCTCAAGCAAAACTTCTTCCCGTTACCTAGAGCTTCTGGAAAACTAACGAATTCACAGTGAACATTGAAGCACAGATTGACATGCATGAAGGTGTTCTCAACCCGAATGGGCAATTCCCTCCGTCTACTTCATCACATTCTCGGTCACGATCCCTTATCTTCGAAGTTCGTGATCTCGAAGAAGAAGCTGCTCATCGCGGGAATGTGGTTTCGAGCAACATCAACAATGACGGCATTCATGATCTCACGAATGAAGAAGACTCTGAAGATTTGAATATGTTGATCACGGATTACTTTGAAATACGTAGACCATCTACAAGTCTTCCCCGAGTGACCACCGGCCGGCGACGTGCTCCGGCCAAGTTGCAGCGAAAAACTCCAGTTTCTTCCCCTTGCTTGAGCCTAAACACTTCCACTTATAACAATGTCGAAGTACATTCAGGAGCCAACGTGGAACTGTATGACGAAGACTTCATGAGGATTGTAAACGTTATTAAAGATCCCCGTCGTGGCACGATTACTTTACATGGTTGGCTGTTTAGGAGGAATAGTGCGATGAACGGTACCATGCAGTTTCAGCAGGATAAGGACGACGAGTTGTGTTGGATAATGCAAATCGAGGAAAATGATCAGAGATGCTACAAGATTCAGAGCATGGTAACAAGAGCAATGCATGACGTTCGTCGTCACAGACACATTAGACTGACGAATCGGCCATACGATGATTCAAGTTGGAGGGAAGACCTCGCAAGCCAGAGCACTGAGGATGCGATGAACGGGCCCGAGCTTGTTTGCCGCGTCAAGCATATCTCTGTGTTTGAAAACGCTGCGGCTAAACGTCAGAATCGCGCACCAGAGGAAATCTACCAGCGGCTACGATCTGATGAATGTGACCATTTACCTGGTATGTATAATGAGCCTAATGCCATTGTCGACGACATACTCCGCGATACCTGGAGAGGTGAAAATGTGAAAGGGGGAGCATGTAAGGAATGGCTACATGGAGAAAATGAGTTCCTCGCACGCGAGGAAGACGACCATCAAGCTGGAGAAGATGCTCGCATCAATGCTCCACGCGGTCAATTCGAGACGTCGATGAACCAGGACATTGTCGCCACCCTTGTTGAAGATCCCAACTTCGGTGTGCAGGTTTGGCAACCCGACGAGGTTATAGAAGTCCAGGCCGTTGGTTCAAGCTTTGATGGTCTTTCCATTCAACAGTCCCTTTCGCTTGATCGATCCCCCGAAAACGGCGAGCTAACGGGAAACACCCGTCCAAGGTGCGAAAAACGTTCGCTCGAATCTACTTCGGGAGAGGATGACAGAAAGGCCAAATCTTTAAAAGTCTCAGATGGACCAAAGACAGTTCACTCCAAGTCCATTCCTGCCGTAATCAGTGGACAAAGATACACGTTCGGAGACGCCTTTTGTGGAGCCGGAGGGACGTCTCGCGGAGCTATAATGGCAGGGCTGCGCGTGAAATGGGGCTTCGACTTTGATCTGCCAGCATGTCGTACCTATGCTCGCAATTTTTTCGGCGCCACCGTCTATAAATTAGCGGCTGATGAATTCATATTTTTGCCGGACACAAACCAAGATTTACGAGTAGATATCCTACATCTGTCGCCTCCTTGTGGTTACTGGTCCAAAGCGCATACAACCTCGGGACAACATGACGAGATGAATAGGGCGACTCTTTTTGCAATTGAGCAGCTTTTGCTCAAGGTAAAGCCAAGAGTAGTGACTCTTGAGGAAGTAGATGGCTTAAACGATAAGAATAATAAACCCTACCTCGCGAGCTTGATCCAGCAGTTCACGGCTCAAGGATACAGTGTCCGTTGGAAAATCTTCAATCTCGCCGACTTTGGCGTATCTCAGCCAAGAAAGCGGATACTCATGATTGCGTCTTGGTGAGCATTTGTGTCATTAATTGAAAAATGTCATGATTTACTAACAAAATGTGTAGCCCAGGCGAGATCCTACCCCCATTTCCTAAGCCGACTCATTCTAAAGATCCTGGATCGGCTGGTCTCATTCCTCGGCTCTCGATCAATCAGGCGATCAGCAACATCCCCGAAGGTTGGCCCGACCATGATGTCGAAGGCGCGAAGGTTCGCAACGGGCCCCCAGTGTCAGGCGACCGGCTGGCACCAACTATGACCACTAGCGGGAGCGGCATAGATCATCCTTCTGGCGAAAGAGCCATGACCAACAGAGAGAATGCTTGCCTCCAAGGGTTCCCGTTGGAGCACAAATTTGGAAAATACGGGGTTTTGCAGCAGATCGGTAATGCGGTGCCGCCAATTGTTGGCGAGATCCTGCTAAAGGAAATCAAGAAAGCCTTACAGAAGGCAGATCGGGTGGATGAGGATAGGGCCTGAGGCGTGTGGCGGCGAGGAGGTATGGAGATTTGCCGGTGGGGAGTGGTTTGGGTGTAAGCAGGGTCGCAGAAAAGTACAGAAGTTCTATTACTACGTTTTTTCTTTCAAGATGCAGCAGCGCTTTTTTCCTACGAATTCTCTACTCAACCACACAACGCTGGTTTCTTTATCACTAGCCACTGCTACACAAAAGCTCTATGGAATTCATCAGCCAACGATCGACAAGCCGGATCAAAACGACAATCTTTCTCGAGCCCTGGACTGTGCTTGCGCCGCTTGGAGATACATTTCAGCTTTGTTTTGTTTCATTTTGGCCCTCATAGAGCCAAGTATCCTATTACGTTCAGGCATGATGATAAGCTCCAAGACGCTGTTATCCGATCACCAGGCAACAACTACACGAAAGCTCTAGGGAAACGACCGGCTACCGATCAACAAAGCCGGCCCGACACGACAATTTTCCTCATGCCCAGGAATAGGCTTGCGCTACCAGGTATTCAACATCAGCATTGTTTCATATCGGCTCTCTCTGAGCTACGTACACAATTTCTTCCAAGAATGAGGTTACTCCTGAATGCTGGTATCTAGGAAACGAGTAACGTCCACAGGAGATCATTGCGGAAGATCACCAGCCACCGATCAAGAAGCCGGGCCTACGAGAAAAGCTCTCCCGGCCTATCACTGTACTTACACTGCCAGGAGATCCACATAAGCGTTGTTTCATTTCGGCTCTCTTCGAGCCATGTACCTACCGTACTCTATTTCCCTCAGGCACAATGGCACGCCCTGAACTTGTATCACTAGGTTTTAGATAGGCACACAATTCCACTCCACTTTTCCTTGAACAGTGGCGAAGAGTATGACACAACTGATTGTGGTGGTGCTTTTGGCGCAAAATAGGTAAGAGTATCGCGATAAAATCCGTCTACTACATATTTTCCAACTAAGGAAGGATTTGTAACTTTGAACCAGCTAATGTTACAAAAGTCTGCAAAACCAGCGAGAAGACGCACAGAGGATGTGGCACTTGGATACAAGACAGGTAGGTCATGGCCACTCTCTTATGCGTGAACTGGATTGTAGACACCCATACGGGCTGCTGATTCACACTCCTCTTTGACCACCCCCCACTCCTCCTCAGAGGGCTTTTCCACTCACATACCAACCAGCACAGCTGGCGATTTTTATTTCAAGAAGCGCGCGCAAGGAACGGAGTAAATTTGTACCGCACTTACAGCATCCATTCCCGGGCCGCCACTTCCCGTACGTAGACCTCGACATTCACTTTCCTCAGGAACACTTTTCGCATTGCTAAAGCAAGGTAGATAACAAAGAGTACCTTGGCTTGTGTATTGCTGGGGTGGAAGGGTTCAGTGGGAAAAAGAGAGATCTGAGGGAGATTGTTGCAGCCAGATATCCTGCGAGCAGGTCAAGAAGAAAGGGTGAGGTAAGGTATACATAGTGGAATAAATCCATTTTTTTCTTCAGAGACGTTTTCTCGAATCGAGACTCCTGTGTAAAGCCAGCCTGCAGCATCCATCACTCTTAGAGCTCTCCGACCCAGCCATGGATGGCATGATCCTCTATCTTTCGCATCCTTCGACCTGGAACTTACAGATTTTGGATTTGGGTTGGTAGTCTAGATGTTGCGTTAACGACAAGATGGTTGTAGTATGTGGTCAACTTCGTAAGAAAAGACATATCGGGGATTTTATCATTATTTTGTAGAGATTACGCGAGATGAAAAAATAGTAAGATATATTCAAGATATTAATTGTATGTCGAACGGTTTGAAAAAAGATGTAAACTTATGGCTTGAAAACTATCTTAAGGCGGACTCTTCTCTAATCATGTCTTCTTCTTATTTCCCTTCTCCTCTCTTCGCTTCTCAGAAACCTCGAGGAATCCCAGGAGGCCCCTATATCTCTCTAGCTCATCCAGATAGCCTCAATAACACTCATCGTGCTACCCTCGGGCCTTCTTACAGCCGCGAGTACGAATCCCGGGTTCTCAAGGGTGAATAAGTTCCGCTAGGCAAGGGTACGTTCGCTGGGATTAAACAGGGAGAGCATTGAGAAGAATAGGGTTAGCTTGATCCTTGGAGTTCGAGTAGAGGGTAGAGGGTGTGGCAGTGGTTGGATCGGTCGTATAGAGAGAAAAGACGAAGAGAAGTGGGGATATGAACCGGCCTAGCTTCTCGGAGACTTTTGTTTCTGGGGGCTCCGTCAAGGCGTACTCGTAAAGCATGACTTCCCCGCCTTTCTTCATTGTCGGGATTAGATTCTGCAGGACCTGAACACAGTACTTGTCGTTCCAGTTATGGAAGACCCATCTGAAAAAATACACATTCGCTTCTTTGGCAACCTGTTCCGTCAACAAATCGTGCTTCATAAACTGACTCTGCCTTTTAGCGTGGGGGAGCAGCGATGCGCCTTTGCTGGCAGTCCCAGCCAGATCTGGCACGATGAACGCGATATCAGTAGTTGCCAAGGCTAGGGCTTGACTCACAGGCCCATAGCCATCAACCCCGTCCACTACGACAGCGCTAGGATGATCCAGAGATCTCCAACCATTGCCGGCAATAAGATGCTTGACATCAAAATCCTCACCTTGAGTGAAAGATTTCATTGTGGCGCCTAACCGTTTTGCGGGATCGAGGTTGAGAGCGAACCACTCAAACGTTGAGAAGAAGGTCTTATTCTTGATGATGGAGGCTATCTCATTGAGCTCCCTCAAGTTGGGATATTTGATTAAAGCGGGCAGCATTTGACTGAAGGCTGAGATTAGATTTTCACGCACGAAACCCAACGCGTCAAAGGCATCGGGGTTGGTAAGAAGCATGCGAGACATGATCGTGTGAGGTACAAAGCCAGTTGAAAGTTCAGCCAATATGTTGTTTTTCATCGCATCTCTTCAATACCAGTTAACTACGAAATTTCTGCAAAAGTACTGAAACCCTCGAGTGGCACATATTTTGAAAGACTGTAAGTGTATATGCCACGAAGTGAGACCAAGTCTGTAAGCTCGGGAGAATTTGAAACCTGGTGAATACGGCAAAGATGTAAGATGCAAGATGCTCATGATGTACAGAATCTCTCTTGCAGTCAGTCGCTTGCGCTTTCGCAGTCGCTTAATATCGCACTTGCATAAAGTCGCACTCGCACTCGCTTGTCGCAACATAAAATTGCATTATTTCTACTTCTCACTTCTTTTCACAGTTATCAGCGATCTCATCTATCTTAGAGAAGTTAGTGAATGTTCTTGTCATCTTAAAAAGTTACAGCTCTCGTGCTGACGACGCGAGACAACTAGAGTATATGCACCAATGTCGGTACAATGTACGAGTACAGTCATGCGTGAATGCAATGCGTGGGCAGGAAGGCTTTTGACACTGCTACCCTTCGGTCCAGTTACGCTCATAGTACGCCTCATTCAAACCAAGCCTACCTTCCTCATGTACACTCTACGTTACTGATGATCTTATCTTATTCGTCGACCTTCAGTAATGCAGGCTGTCGAAAACGGGAAATCTTCGAAGCTGTTGCCTTAATGGAAACGATAATCAGCTATTACTGACAATCTCTACCTTCCCTACAGTTTGCACAACTATCATCACCTTCAACTGTACTGTCTTCGCAGAAATATTCGTTTACTGAGCCGTAAACGATTTTAAACGTCACGCATGCTTCCATTCAGAGTTTATAGATCCCTCTCTTGCTGATACTACGGTCATCCTCGAGAAGGCTGGCCATGAGGTACAATACTGGCCTTATCACCAATGTCAAGATCAGAATACTCTCAATGCAATCTACCTTCCTATCAGTTTGAAAACTCGCGACACTGGATTGAACGGATGGATCAAGCCCTCCACATCCTACAGAACGGGCTCCGATGCAAAGCCCCATGCTGCAAAAGCAGCACCCGTTGATATCGGGAATCGAAATTCTCCTCCCCCTCCCGCTCACTCGAAAATCATCGCGCCAAGCCCGTCCGCGCAGATTGTGCAGGAGAATTATCGTACCTCTGATGTTTCTTCGTCATGGCTCGAACGACGACTTGGTCCCCTGCCGGCAGGCGCAGAGAATGTATGTGGCTTTGGGAGCCGAAGCCGTCGAGGTGGGGTTGCTATCGTTGAGAGAATTGACCTTCTGTTTCGATATTCTCTACGGGACGAGGGCGAGGGAGGGGAGCGGGAAGTTGTGAGAGACGGAAGTGGATTTCTATCCAATTCTATAAAATAGCGGGTGCAGGTTACGCAAGACTACTATTGCATAGAGTAACTTAAATTATTGAATTTTCCCCTGTTTGCAAGCAAGTAAGTTATACTCTAGATTGACTACTTTACGGTGTATATTCTCTAGGACAGACATTTCAAACCAGATGATGAAGATTTTCGAGAACACTGACAACACCACGATAGTATTTTTGATAAGAGCTTTAACTCAACTAGACGATGGTGGAAAATGGTCAATGGCGCACTAAGAAATTACGACCGGAAAGTAAGTGGGTAAGTGGGTAGGAATACAAGAATCTTTCAATAGCAAAACTCCACAGCTTTGTGATGTTTTGGTGAGCTTTAAAAGGTGAACCAATCCGAAAAGGTTTCATTTCCTCGCTTTTGTTTCTAATCATCTCAGTTCCCAGTTCTCGGAAGACGCTCTTGCCAGAATGATGTCAGCGCTTCGATGTTCCAAAAAAGGGGTGTTTAAGGTACGAAGGTAGATAGACCCTAAGTATGATATTAGGTGAGGAACATTCCATATTTTTCCGAGGCGTTTTAGTCGTGCCAGTCAAGGTATGTACTGTACGGAGTACGGAGTACTGTATGTATGGACCAACCTCCCACGTGCGCCCCTGCGTGGATGCTTTCTTGCCCTAGCAAGGATCTGCCTTCCGCTCTCGGCCTCGACTTGCCTTCATCGCGTTAGTCCACAGATATCGCTTAGATAAAGCTTCCAATCGATAGTGAGAGGAAATCCCCATTAAAGCATTCGTACCACTAAGGTACTCACTGCATCATGCACGATCCATTGGCTCTGCGCACTCAAAATCTCTCATCCTCTCATGAGCTGAACATCCGTACTTCCCTTTCGTATACGGCTATCAGCTTCTTAGGCTTGAACTGGCGTCTTCCAGCTCCCCCCCCGCAGGTTCCTTAGTGCTGAAGTCATCCAGCAGAGAGAGCTATTAAAAACTGAACATGCCCACATTTCGACTCTCATCTTCATCCATCTTCTTCTCACTTCAACGTCTGCCTCCAGCATCATTAACCATTGCAGCAGCTCTCTCTCTATCATTAACATCCTTCATTTTCTACCTTGCCTACCCTCTGGGTCTACCTCTTTTACTTCCGTCATGCAGATCTTCACCGCTCTCATCCTCGCTGTGGGCTTTGCAACCCCGGCACTAAGCTCATGCAACCATGACAACTGCTACCGCGCAGTCGCCGGATACCAAACCACCTCCGTCTCCTCATACTGCTCCCAGTTCTTGGCAACCTCCTCAAAAGCCATCCCAGGCAGCTTCGCGACCTGCGGTCCCACTGTAAGTACTTGACCTCTCACCCCCTCAATACCCCTCATTGCGCCACTGACCCCACGGAATCAGAGAATTTCCAGCGCCTGCAGCTGCCTAACCTCCTCGACCTCGACCAAACCAACCTCTACGTCCACAACCCCAACCTCAACATTCAACACCTCCACCTGCTCGCGCAGCAGCATCGCCGCCTGCCCCACACCTTTCAACCCCTGCTGCAGGTATAAATGTGGAGAGGCACAGGTGCCGTTTGATGTGTGCAGTCCAAACGATACAACAGGGCAATTTGCTCTTTGTTCGGCTTGCCCCTCTCCAGCAGTCAAGGCGGCACCTTGAGACGGAGGCGGGCGTGGACAATGCGATCAAATCGGGTCTGAAAGGCAACGGGGATGATGGATGGGAATGGACGATCATGCATTATGTTTGGTGTTTGGTGTTTTCAATACTGGGCTTCGCCGGGTACAGCCGCGGACGGCCCTCTCGCTTCTGCAAAGACTACAAAATGCATATGAATTCGGACTCACAAGGCCGCATGCATTCTTCATACAATACAAAAAATGCCTAATCAATCACACCAACTTTTCCACGTGATCTCAACCCAACTCCACCACTCGAGGCTGCTTCATACAATCCCCAATGAACAGACCATCAGCATCGACTCCACTACCCACCCACAGCACCCACGAACACGCCCCCCCCCCAAGTGAATCAACCTCCCTCCCCTCCCGCCCACAACCCTTCCCACACTCTCACAACTCTTTCCTTCTC
>JAABUI010000639.1_pt1 | contig 24317 bp, 19 predicted proteins | sample 5559111 | NCBI WGS metagenome assembly JAABUI01 (sample SAMN10711870, study PRJNA513365) | rock metagenome | isolation source: Antarctica rocks | place: Antarctica: Victoria Land, Buttleship Promontory
CCGGTGCTCGAGCGCCATGCTGACGGGTCGTTCCGCTCCGAGCTGGTCGCCAGCGACGACAAGCGTCGTCGCGTCGATGTGCTGTCGGTTCGGGTGATCGAGTACGCGATCAACGACCCCGGGCGGCTTGGCGCGACCGACACGAAGTACCGGCTGATCAGCACGATCCTGGACCCGACCGCCGCCCCGGCAGCGGAACTCGCTGCGCTCTACGCCGAACGTTGGGAGATCGAGTCGATCTTCGATGAGCTCAAGACCCACCAGCGTGGCCCCCGCGTCGTGCTGCGGTCCCGCACCCCCGAAGGGGTCTACCAGGAAGCCTGGGGCTACTTGTGCGTCCACTACGCCCTACGCGCGTTGATCCACGGCGCCGCTCACGAGAACGACCTCGATCCCGACCGGATCAGTTTCACCACAGCGCTGCACGCCGCCCGACGCAGCATCCGCACCGGCCTGAGCGAGACCGTGAACCTCACCAGCGCCCTGCGCCGCGCCACCGGTGAACTGCTGCACGGACTGCTCCCGAAACGGCGGCTACGAGCGAACGCCCGCGTCGTCCGCCGCAAGATGAGCAACTACAACGTCAAACGCGCGCAGCACCGCAACTGGCCCACCCCAGGCATCCCCATCGGCAGCGCCATCCGCGTTCTCAGCCCACCCTAAGTTATTGGTATTGGGGCTAAGCCCTGCCCGCTCATCTCATCAGGTCCGGTCCGCCGGCGGGCCAGACCCTGGCCCGGGCGTCGGCCCGGGCCGTCCGCAAGGCAGCGAGCTGGGCGGTGCCGACCCGGTCCAGCACCCGATACGCGGTCGGCTGCGAGGCGACCGGGCCGAACAGCGCTGCCTGATCACGCAGCGCAGCCAGGTCGGTCAGGCAGTCCCCACCGTCGGCGAGGTGACGGCCAGGTCGGTCAGGACCCGACCCGGCAGGTGCACCGGCGTCCCCTGGTAGGTGTCGAGCAACGCCTGCGTCCAACCCACGGTCAGGCCCGATTCGTCGGCCAGTTCCCGCAGCAGCGCCGCTCCGGCGTGCGACACGATCCCGGTCCCGTCAGCGGTGACGATCGGCCGAGCCGCTCTCATCGTACCCTTCTCTCGCGAAGTGCCTCTCTGTGCAGGTGACTATGGACCCTCGACAAGCCCATTACCCTTTACAGAGCAGGCACTCTCGCGCTCTCACGACCCGTATCGCGGCGATCCCCATGAAAACCCCGGGCTAGGGGAGGGCTAGGGGGGCTAGGGGGGCTAGGGGCGCTCAACGAACGAAGCAGTGGCGCCGGCCACCGAGCCCTGCGCCGGTTCCACCACCTGGCCACGACACAATCGCTGCTGCCCAGGCGTCCGCAGACCTTCGTCTCACGGCGCTGCTCGGCTTGCCCATGGATAATCTACCGTTGGGGTCGTCGGCAGCGCCCCAAGCTGGCTGGTTAACCAGCCCTGTCGAGCGCTGACGGGAGGGCCTGCCACACGAGACATTACCAGCGCCCGGAACCGCCCGACGTCGAGGTCGACCGCGAGCTGACAGGCCTTAGTCGCCCCCCCCCGCCGCTTCGGTCCTGCCGGACCTCGGTCCACGAAAGTGCACGAGGTCTGGCCGCGGGCGCTTCCCACACCGGTGTTCACCTCAATGTTCACGGGACGAGATTGGATGATCGTGGGATCGACTACCGCTGCTACGGCCAGCACGTCATGCAGCGGCCAACCGTCGGGGCGCTTGTCCCCGTAGCCCCGGATCATGTCTGCCAGCAGCGCGCCTTGCGCTGACTGCGCGCGCAACTGTTCGCAGTGGTGCTCGTCGAGAGTTGCCCGGCGTGTGACGTCCAGGCCCACCAGGCACACGTCCAGGCCAGAGTCTGCCAGTACCCGGTACGCCGCTTCAGGGTCCGTCCAGATGTTGAACTCCGCTGCGGGCGTGATATTGCCCGGCCCGGTGCTTCCGCCCATGACCACGACGCGACGGACGCGGTCGGCGCACTCGGGGTGCAGGGCGAGAAGGAGGGCGAGGTTGGTCAGCGGCCCGATGGCGACGATGGTGACGGACTGCGCGTCGGCGGCGAGCAGCGTGGCGGCCAGGCGAGCGACAGCATGCTCCGGCTGCTTCTCCGGTGTCCTGCCCGGCAATTCCACGCCGCCAATGGCATTCTCTCCGTGCGGCGACCGCTGCCCATGCCAAGTCGTTCGCACCAGGGCGCGAGTTGCGCCCGCTGCAACCGGCACGTCGGCTCGCCCGAACGCCCTCAGCAGTTGCAGCGCGTTCTGCGTGGTCAGCACAACGGGTGCGTTGCCGGAGACTGTGGTGACGCAGCGCAACTCGATCTCGGGGCTACAGACGGCGAGAGCGAGTGCAACGCCGTCATCGATGCCAGGATCGCAGTCGATGAGTACAGCTTCTGGTTGCGTCATTGCTTCCTCCGTCGTGTTCGGCGGACCTTACGGTGGGCCGGCCCGTGGACTGGTTGGTGTGCTGACCGGGGAACGCCGGCGTGATGCACGCGCGCAGCCAAAGGCGCCCGCCTTCGAAGCGACTGGTAACGCCGCTGCTCCTTGTGGAACGGAGGATACCGGCGCAAGACGTTGACTGGCTCACACGAGCACTCTAGGGTAGAAACGAATCGAGCGCGTTGCTCTCTGACTCCTCGTTTTGGGTGCTCGCACAGACTCGACGCCGGAGGAGCAGGAAGCTATCGCTGGTCAGGAGGGACCAGGGCCCTTCGGGCTTCTATCACTCGCGGTCAGCACCGACCAACTTCGACCCCAGGAGGGGAAGCCGCACATGGCCGACTACGACGCCTCTGCTCCGAACGCGCGGCGCTACCCGCGCGTGATCACGATGGACGAGATCCGCACTTTGCCGCGACTACCTTTCAACACCGGCATTGAGACGGCGATCTTCTTGTCGCGGGAACGCGACGACGCGCGGTACTTTCGTCAGGGCGTCTGTTGGCAGGAGCCCGACCACCTGCCCTACAACTGGCACCAAGTCGACTTCGACGAAACCCACTATGTCCTGCAGGGGAAGATAAGCCTGCGGGTGAAGGACGCAGACGGCCGGGAGCTCGTACTCGAAGCGGGACGGGGCGAACACATTTACCTGCCTGGCGGCTACGACTACACCCTTGAAGCCACGGGGGTTGAGACCACTTTCTTCTGGACCAGTGGACCGTCCCCCCGTACCGGATTAAAGCCAGATCTGCCCGATTTCAGCGCCCAACTCACGGCCCTGAGGAAGTGAGAGGAACACCATGGCGAGTGCGAGCCTGACCAACCCCCTGCGGGGCCAGAAGCGATGGGCCTACCTGACCCGGCAAAGGACGGTTCGCGTCGCGAGCACCAACGAGGACGGGAGCCTGTACCTGTCTCCTTTATGGTTCGTGGTGGACGGCGAGAAGATCTACCTGCCCCTGGACGCCGGGAGCCGGCACGGCGCCAACGGTGAAGCGGGGCGCCCTGTTGCCGGGCTCGTGGACGCTGGCGATGAGTTCACCACGGTTAGTGGGGTCCGTATCCTCGGGTCGCTGGCCCCCGTAGATGACGCGGAGCACGTGGCACGTCTTCAGGAGTTGGTGTGCGACAAGTACTTCTACGTCGGTCATCCCTACGCGGAGCAGTACTTCGAGTTCGGCGAGTTCGCCGGACGCAGGTACTATGAGTTGGTCCCCGACAAGATGATCGGCTGGGACTCCCGAGAGACCACGATGCCGGCTGTACCGGAAGCCCGAGTGCTGCCGGCGTTCGTGCAAGGCCGAACCGCAGGCCGCAACGAGTAATGCACGCGGGTCCGCGGGATCCCGTCAACCCTTGTCCGGCGCTTCAGGCTAGGCCCGATCGTCGACCAGCTCCGGCGCTGAACCTCCTACTGACACAACTGGCCTCAAAAGGGGTACCCATGGATGAAACTGAACCGTCCTTGCTGCGCGTCCTCGTCGTCGGCGAGTCATGGGTCAAACACACCGTGCACATGAAGGGGTTCGACCACTTCCAGAGTACCGAGTACGAGGAGGGGGCCTCTGTCTTCCTGGGCTGCCTCGCTGCTTCGGGCTTTGACGTGACCTACGTGCGTGCGCACGAGATCTCGGGCCGGTTCCCGACCGACGCCCCGGAACTCGCTCAGTACGACGTTGTCGTCCTCAGCGACGTCGGCGCCAACTCCTTCTTGCTGTGCGACGAGACGTTCCTGCGGTCGGAGTTGTCGGTGAATCGGCTGGAGCTGCTCGCGGCGTACGTCGACGACGGCGGGGGGCTGGTCATGGTCGGTGGCTACCTGTCCTTCTCCGGCATCGACGGCCGGGCGCGCTGGGGAAGGAGCCCGCTCGCGCGGGTGCTGCCGGTCGAGATGCTCGACCGCGACGATCGCGTCGAGTTGCCCCAGGGCGTCGAGGCGACCTTCGAGGACCCCGCGCATGAGGTCCTGGGCGGTACGCCTGCTGCATGGCCGCCGCTGCTGGGCTACAACGAACTGGTAGCCAAACCCGACGCTACGGTCGTGGTCCGCTCCGGCCAGGACCCGCTCCTAGTCGTCGGGCGCTGCGGGCTTGGCCGCTCGGTCGCCTTCGCCTCCGACCTTGCCCCTCACTGGGCGCCGCCCGAGTTCGTCAACTGGGAGCACTACCGGAAGTTGTGGGCGTCGGTGATCTCATGGGCGGGCTCGGCGCAACTGGTTGCCGCTGGAGGGCCTGGACGTGCCTGGACGCAGTGAGGTGGACGGCCGCCGTTGGCCGACTATGAAGGACGTGGCTGAGCGTGCCGGTGTGTCGATCAGCACCGTCAGTTACGTTTTGAACAACAGCGGCCCCGTTGCGCCCGAGCGGCGGGCCCGCATCCTGGACGCAGTCGGCGTCCTGAACTACACCCCGAACGAGTCGGCGCGTAACCTTAAGCGGCGCTCAGCGTCGACTATCGGTCTGGTGGTGCCGGACCTGGCGAACCAGTTCTACGCCTTGCTCGCTGAGGGCGTCGAGCGCGCGGCCTCAGGCCGCGACGTGCTGGTAGTGCTCTGTGCACCGGAAGCGACTGGTGACCAGGAGTCCCTGAACGGCAGGCTGCTGCGCAGTCAGCGCCTCGACGGGATCATCTACCTCTCCGGGGCTGCGACACCCGCCAGCTCGTTGAACGAGTTGACCCGACTAGGGCCTGTGGTGCTTGTGGATGAGCAAATCTCCGGTTTTGCCCTGCCCTGTGTGGTCTCTGACAACCGACGCGGAGCCAGGGAGGTCGCTCAGCACGTGCTGGATCAAGGGCACCGCGACGCCGTGGTCATCGGAGGACCCAGGCAGCTCTGGACGGCCGAGCAACGCCTGGCCGGCTACCGCGAGGCCTTCGCGGGCGCGGGGATGGATCCGGACGGGGTGCCTGTGCTGGCGGGAGACTACCACCAGAGTTCTGGGTTCGAGCTTGCGGCCCGGGCACTGTCCGGCCGCCAGGACGCCTGGCCGACCGTCCTGCTGTGCGCCAACGACCTCATGGCAGTCGGGGCGCTCGAGCAATGCAAGGCGCTGCGCGTTCGGGTACCCGAAGACCTCAGCCTGGTCGGCTTCGACGATCTGCCCTTCTCCAGCTTGCTCACCCCCCGCCTGACCACGGTCCGGCAGCCTGCCCGGGACATGGGTGACCGCGCGGCGAATGTGCTGTTCGACCTCTTGGAGGGCAAGGGCGACACCGCCCTCGGTGAGCCCTTCCCCGTGAGCGTCCAGGTGCGCGACTCGGTCGGGCCACCTCGGCGGCGAGCGTGACGAGCCTGGTCGTCGTGGTAGGCGCCATCAACGTCGACCTAGTCGTCGTCGCCCCACGACTGCCCGGGCCGGGCGAGACCGTCGTGGGGGGCGCTTTGCGACGCCATGGAGGGGGCAAGGGCGCGAATGCTGCTGTCGCGGCGGCCCGGGCCGGAGCTGCCGTAAGGCTGATTGGCGCGGTCGGTGCCGATGCCGACGGCACGGCAGCGCTGGCGGGTCTGGAGGCAGAGGGGGTCGACGTCAGCGAGGTGGTTCTGCTGCCGGACGAGGCGACGGGCGTCGCGTTGATCGTCGTCTCGGCTGAGGGGGAGAACCAGATCGCGGTAGGCGTCGGCGCCAACGCCGCCGTGACCTCGGAGCATGTCCGACGAGCGCTGGCCGAGGTACTGCCCAGGGCGGGCTGCGTCCTCGTCAGCACGGAGATCCCTGCCCGCGCGGTCGCGGCGGCGGTTGAGTGTGCTACCTCAGCGGGGGTCCTGTGCATCTTGAACCCGGCGCCTGTGACCCGGGACCTGCTGGAGCTCCTGCGTCACGGGCCCGTTCTCACACCGAACGCCTCGGAGAGCCTGGACCTGCTGCGACTGCTCGACGAAGGCCGTGGGGCGAGCAGCGACGGGGACGCACCTGGACCGGGCGCTGCCGCCCAGCGACTCGTCGAGCGCACAGGCGCACCGGTCGTGGTCACACTCGGGGCTGAGGGCGCCCTCGTCCTGGCCGAGGACGGCAGCCAGGAGTGTGTGCCGCCGAGACCGGCTGACGTGCGAGACACGACCGGAGCAGGCGACACGTTCAACGGCGTGCTGGCGACCCGCCTCGCTGATGGGGATCCACTAGCTCAGGCCGTCCTGCACGCAACGACTGCGGCCTCGCTGTCGGTTGCCGAAGTTGGCGCCCGCGACGGCATGCCCACAGAGCCAGCGATCCGCGCCGCGCTCTCCCTGCGCTGAGCCAGGTCGGCGCAGGGACCAGAACTGTCCGCGTCCTCGAGCGCTCTGAAATGTGAAGGACAAGTTGTGACCGACCGCAAGGCACTGATCGAGGCGTTCACCGAGGCGTGGGCCGAGCGCGACCTGGTTGGCCTGATGGACCTGATGTCCCCGGAATGCGAGTTCCGCTCGTCTACAGGCCCCGAGCCGGGCGCTACCTTTCGGGGGCGCGAGGAGGTCCGGCGAGGCTTCGACATCTACCTGGGGCCCATCGGCGCTCCCGCCGCACAAACCGAGAGCACCGGCGATCTGGTGGGCGAGGAGTTCGCGGTCACGCGCTGGATCGCCCGCACGCCGAAGCCGGACGGGTCGACCCTTGAGGTGCGGGCCTGTGACGTATTTACCTTCGACGGCGACCGGATCAAGACCAAGGACACCTACCGCAAGGTGATGGGGGAAGTCCCACGACCTGAAGCGGCGGCCCCTGGCCTTCCCGGACCCCCGTGAACCTTTAAAAGGCTACGCTTGAGGACTCGTTTCGAGAGCTGGACCGGTGGGACCCTTCAGGCGGCAGGGGAGCGGCGCCGAAGGCCAGATGCACGCTGAAGCTGCACGAATCGTCGCGCCGAACATCGTAGCGCCAGCCGAGAACGAGCTGGTTCAGCCGGTAGGGGACGGGTCCTTGACGTCAGACGTCGAATCGTTAATAGTTGTGAGAACTAGCACAGCCCACCTTCGCCGGCGAACCGCCGGCTGCTGGCCTGGACCCGCCAGCGACCGAATGCATGATGCGAAGGGCGCCGAGCAGGCCGCGGTATCCAGATCGCGGCCAGGCAGCGCTTTCGTCCTGCACACCCCAACCGAGAAACGTTTCCCAAGGGAAGGCTCCCACCCATGGCCCTAGGCGAAGAGTTCGACAACATCATCACCAACACCGACAACTACAAGCACTGCCACTACGCGCTCTACCCGCCGGGGACCGAGTACATCTCCAGCTACGTCGAGTCGCGCGGCGGCGACTTCCCGGTGACCATGTTCGTCGGACTCCAAGCCTTCATCCGGGACTACCTGATGCGACCCATCACCCTGGACGACATCGACAGGGCTGAGTACCTGTGCCGCGAGCAGGGGATGCACTTCAAGCGCGAGAATTGGATGGGCATTCTCAACGACCACGACGGGTTCCTGCCCGTCGAGATCGAGGCTGTCCCCGAAGGCACGGTTCTGCCCAGCCGCAACGTCCTGGTGCAAATCATCAACACCGACCCGAAGTACTTCTGGGCCACCAGTTTCTTCGAGACAGCCCTGCTGCGGGCGATCTGGTACCCGACCACCATCGGGACGATCAGCTGGCTGTGCAAGCAGATCATCAAGCAGGCGCTCGAGCGCACGTCCGACCACCCCGAGATGCTGCGCCACTGCCTGCACGACTACGGCGCACGCGGCGTGAGTTCTCAGCAGTCAGCGGCTCTGGGCGGCATGGCCCACCTGGTCAACTTCAATCAGAGCGACACCACGCCCGGCATCTTGGCGGCCAAGAAGTTCTACAACGCCGTCTCGCCCTCGAACTCTGGTCCGAACTCCGAGCACGCCAGCTTCACGGCCTGGGGACGGGAGAACGAGGCCGAGGCCATGCGCAACATGCTGGAGACCTACCGCGACGCCGGCGTGGCACTGCTCCTGACAGACAGCTACGACCACGAGAACGCGGTCCGGAACATCATGGGCAAGGAGCTGAAGGCGATGATTCAGAACTTCCCGGGCCTGGTCGGCGCCCGGCCGGACTCAGGGGACCCCGTCGAGGTGACCGCGACCACCACCGAGTGGCTCATGGAGGCGTTCGGTTACGAGACCAACAGCAAGGGCTACAAGGTGCTGCCTCCCTACATCAGGGTGGTCCAGGGCGATGGCATCACAATGCAAAGCCTGCGTGACATTTACGTCGAGCTCGAGCGCCGCGGTCTGGCCGCGGACAATGCCCTGTTCGGCATGGGTGGCGGACTCCTGCAGCACTGCAACCGGGACACCATGAACTTCGGGCAGATGGCCAACGCGGCGCAGATCAACGGCAAGTGGGTAGATGTCGCCAAGTCCCCCACCGGCGCGAGCTTCAAGGTGTCCAAGGCCGGGCGACTGGGTCTGCGCCACGTCGACGGTGAATACCAGACCGTTCCGCGGGACTCCATCGGCCCCGAGGACAACCTCCTGCAGCCGGTGTTCAGGAACGGCAAGCTGCTCAAGAAGTGGGATTTCACCGAGCTCATCGAGCGCAGTGAGCAGGAGGTGCCGGAGTCCTACTACTACGACGTGATCGCTCCCATGCTCAGCGGCGACGCGCACACCAACGATGACGGCCTGCTGGACGGCCGACTGGTGGCTGAGGGCGCCGAAGCGATCGGCGCGTAATGGAGCAGGGCGCTCGCCGCACCGGCTGCGGCGAGCGCCCGGGCTCGCGCACGGGCAAGCCGATACACGGACAAGGAGGTAAGTGCGTGACCAAGCTCCACGTCTTCGACATGGACGGCACCCTGCTTCAAGGGTCGGCATGCCTGGAGGTGTCGCGTCACATGGGCCAACTCGACGCCATTAGCGTCATCGAGGAGGCATGGGGACGTGGCGAGGTCGGTCACGTCGAGTTCTACGAGTTGTGCCTGCCCCTGTGGGAGGGACTGACGGCGAGAGACATCGAGGAGGTATTCGAGCTCACGCCCTGGCTGGACGGAGTCCGGTCGGTCCTGACCGACATCGCCTACCGCGGGGAGCACAGCGCCGTGGTGTCGCTGTCCCCGCAGTTCTTCGTCGACCGTCTCCTGCTGTGGGGAGCGACCACCGCCCACGGAGCAGTCGTCATGCCTGGAACGACCCTGGAGCCCGGGCTCGTGCTCACCCCCGAGTCCAAGCCGACGCTGGTCCGAACTCTCATGGCCCAGCACGGCGTGGCCGTCGAGGAGTGCGTCGCCTACGGCGACTCGTCCTCCGACGTCCCACTGTTCAAGATGTTGCCCAACACCGTGTCCGTCAACGGCACCGAAGCCCTCCGCGCGCTGGCGGCGGTCCGCTATGAAGGCGGCGACCTGCGCGAGGCGTACGCCCTGGGAAGGTCCCTGCTCGACCGCGACCGCCCCGAAGCCCTTCCCAAGCCCGACCAGACAGGTGCGCTGCGATGACGATGACCGCCACGCCGGCGACGGCCGATGGGATCCCGACCATGCCCTGGGGCTACGACCGCCGACTCATGCTGTTCAGCGGGCGGGCCAACCCGGCGCTGGCTGACGCGATCGGGCGACATCTGGGCATCACCCCGAGCCCGGTGACGCTGAAGACGTTCTCCAACGGGGAGGTGTACTGCCGCTACGCCGAGTCCATCCGCGGCGCGGACGTCTTCCTTGTCCAGCCCATGTGCGCGAACCCCGCCACGGGCATCAGCACCAACGACGCCCTCGCCGAGTTGCTGGTCATGATCGACGCAGCGAAGGGTGCCAGCGCCCACCGGGTCGTCGCGGTTACCCCGTGGTACGGCTACTCCCGGCAGGATAAGAAGAGCGCGCCTCGGGAACCGATCTCCGCACGCATGGTCGCCCGGATTCTGGAGTCTGCCGGAGCCGACCGGGTCCTGACGATGGACCTGCACGCTGGCCAGATCCAAGGGATGTTCCAGGTGCCGGTGGACCACATGACCGCCCTGATGCTGCTGTCGCAGTACTTCCTGGACATGCGACTGGAGGGCGACTTGGTGGTGGTGGCGCCGGACGCCGGGCGGGTCAAGCTCAACAAGAAATTCGCGAACAGCATGCACGCGGACCTGGCGATTTTGGACAAGGAGCGCCCGGCCCAGCAGGTGGCGGAGATCGGCGCGGTCATCGGGGACGTGGCCGGTAAGACGGCCATCATCGTCGATGACATCATCGACACCGCCGGGACGTTGCGAGCGGCTGGACAGACGGTCATGCGCGCGGGGGCCCGACGGGTGTTCGCAGCGGCCACCCACGCGGTGTTTAGTGGGAAGGCCTACGAGAACCTTGCTGCGGCGCCCTTCGAGCAGGTCGTCGTCACCGACACCATCCCGCTACGTGCAGGAGCGCCCGAGAACGTCAGAGTCGTGTCCTGCGCCCAGCTGCTGGCCGACTCCATCTGCCGGATCTTCACCTGCGACTCGGTGAGCGAGGTCTTCGGAGGCCAGAACCAGGTGTTCTGACCTCACGCTCTTCCCAGCGTCGCCGCGCGACCACCTGCCCAACCCGCGATGCTGTCGTCCATCACCTGCCCAGCTCCACAATGAAGGACTTTGCCATGAGCGTCAGGATCGGGTACAAGGCCTCGGCCGAGCAGTTCGGGCCCCGCGAGCTGCTGCAGTTCTCCGTCGAGGCTGAGCGCCGCGGCCTGGACATCATCACCGTCTCGGACCACTTCCAGCCCTGGCGTCACAATGGCGGCCACGCCCCGTCCGCACTGACTTGGCTGGGTGCGGTCGGTCAGGCCACGAGCCGCGCCGTGCTGGGAACCGGGGTGCTGACCCCAACCCTGCGGTACCACCCGTCTGTCGTGGCGCAGGCCTTCGCCACCCTCGCTGCGCTTAACCCCGGTCGGGTGTACCTCGGGGTCGGCTCGGGCGAGGCCATGAACGAGACCCCGGCCACGGGAGCGGAGTTCCCAGGAGCCAAGGAGCGGCGGCTGCGCATGGCGGAGGCAATTATTCTTATCCGTACGCTGTGGACCGAGGACCGCGTGGACTTCACTGGGGACTACTACCAGACGTCCAAGGCCACCATCTACGACCGGCCCGAGCAGCAGGTGCCAATCTACGTCGCCGCGTCCGGGCCGATGGCGGCCAAACTGGCCGGGCAGGTGGGCGATGGTTTCATCTGCACGAGCGGTAAGGACCCCGAGCTCTACCGAACGCTGCTTGCCAACGTCGAGCAGGGGGCCTCAGCTGCAGGCCGGGACTCTGCCACGATCAGGCGCTCGATCGAGATCAAGGTGTCCTACGACCACGATCTGGCGTACGCCTACGAGGCCTGCAACTGGTGGGCGGCCCTCGCGCTCAGCCCCGACCAGAAGACAGGGGTTGAGGACGCGCTCGAGATGGAGCGGCTGGCGGATGACAACCTGGACAAGGCGCACACCCGTTTCATCGTGAGCAACGATCCCGACGCGATCGTTGACCGCATCGGTGTCTACCTCGACCTGGGTTTCCAGGACCTGATCATTCACGGTCCCGGTGGCGACCAGGAGCGGTTTCTGCAGCAGTTCACCGCCGATGTCCTGCCGATTCTGCGCGCCCGGGCCGACGGGGGCGTGTTGGCGACTAGCGGCAGCGCGCCCGCCCGAGCGTAGCCACGCGTAGCTCGGCTGCTTCCGGAGCCGACACCCAGGTCACGACTGGGGCGTCGGGGCACGCCCCGCTGACCCGACCCAACAGGAGCGTTATGACTGCGCTGCACGTCGACCTCGACGCCGCGGGGGCCCCGCTGACAGATGAGCAGTTGTTGGTCGCGCCCCTGCCTGAGCTGATGGCCCGGGCCAGCAGGATGCGGGACGTCCTGTTCGGCACCAGAATCACCTACTCGCCGAAGGTCTTCATCCCGCTGACGTCGTTGTGCCGCGACCGGTGCGGCTACTGCACTTTCGCGCAGCCACCCGGACGCGTCGAGGCGCCGTACCTGCCGCCCGAGCAGGTACTCGAGCTCGCTGTCCGCGGAGCTCGGGCCGGCTGCCACGAGGCTCTGTTCACTCTCGGCGAGCAACCCGAGGACCGCTACGAGGTGGCCCGGCGATGGCTGTCGGGGCGCGGCTTTGGGTCCACCGCGGAGTACCTCGCCGCGATGTGCCAGCTGGTTACGGTGGAAACAGGCCTGCTGCCGCACGTCAACGCGGGAGCGCTGTCTCGAGCCGATCTCGCCCTGCTACGCACCGTGAGCGCCAGCCAGGGCATGATGATCGAGTCGCTTCACCCCGCCCTGGCAGCTCACCGCGGGGCGCCCGACAAGGCTCCTGCGCGCAGGCTCGCGGCACTTGAAGCAGCCGGGGAGTTGAACGTCGCGTTCACCACCGGCATCCTGGTCGGTATCGGGGAGTCGCCCGGGGACTGGCTCTTGGCCCTGCACGCGATCGCCGAGGCGCACCTGCGGTACGGCCACGTGCAGGAGGTGATCGTGCAGAACTTCGTGCCTAAGGGCGGCACGCGGATGCGGGCCGTGCCAGCCTGCACTCCCGAGGAGCACCTGCGAGCCCTAGCGTTGGCCCGTCTGGTCCTGCCCCCCACGGTGCACTTGCAGGCGCCGCCGAACCTGTCAGAGGACTTCGGGCAGCTGCTGCGAGCCGGTATCGACGACTTTGGAGGTGTCTCGCCGGTCACGCTCGACCACGTCAACCCTGAGCGGCCGTGGCCGGCTTTGGACCACCTCCGGGCCGTAACCGAGGCGAACGGCAAGGTGCTGGCACCGCGGTTGACGATCTACCCGGAGTTCGCTGCAGATCCCGAGCGCTGGCTCGACCCGACCATGGCCTTCCCGGTCCTGGATCGCGCCGACGCCGAGTTGCTGGGACGGGACGATCCCGGCGCGGTGTTCCCGGAGCGCTACGCCGACGCGCAGAACGCTGGGACAGGCGCCGACGTCGTCCTCGTCGGCCGCCGGTCCACGGCCTGGTATTCCGGTAGCGCGGCACGTCCGAAGGAACTCATCCCCGGGTGGTCGCAGGCCGGAGGCGCCGTGCGCGAGGTGCTGAGTGGAGCGGAAGCCGGTCAGGACCTCGGCGAGGACGAGCTGGTCAGCCTGTTCACCGCACGCGGTCCCGAGGTGGCCGCGGTGGCGGAGTTCGCCGACGCGTTGCGCGCACAGGCCGTGGGCGATGACGTGACCTATGTGCGGAATCGCAACATCAACTACACTAACGTTTGCACGTTCAAGTGCCGCTTCTGTGGGTTTTCCAAGGGGCCGCTGTCGCTCAACCTGCGCGGGAAGCCCTACCTGCTGACACTCCAACAGGTCGCCGAGCGTGTCCAGGAGGCGTGGGCGCTCGGCTGTACGGAGGTGTGTCTGCAGGGAGGCATCCACCCCAGCTTCGACGGTGACTACTACATCGACGTGTGTCGTGCAGCGAAGGAGGCCGCCCCCGACGTCCACGTGCACGGCTTCACCGCGCTTGAGGTCATCGAGGGCGCCAAGCGCCTCGGGGAGCCGTTGCGCGACTATCTCCAGCGGCTCATGGACGCCGGCCTGCGCTCTCTTCCCGGTACGGCTGCGGAGATCTTGGACGACGACATCCGTGCGATCCTGTGCCCGGACAAGATCGACACTGAGGAGTGGCTCGAGTGCCATCGGGTCGCGCACTCCCTGGGGCTGCAGTCCAACGTCACGATGATGTTCGGAGCCATCGAGCGGCCCATTCACTGGGCCCGGCATCTGCTCAGGACCCGCGACCTGCAGCGTCAAACCGGAGGCTTCACGGAGTTCGTGGGCCTTCCATTCGTGCACATGGCTGCTCCGATCTACCTCAAGCGGGAGGGCCGCCGAGGCCCGACATGGCGGGAGGTGCTGCTCCTGCACGCGGTGGCTCGCATCGCCTACCACGGCCTCATCGACAACGTCCAGGCCTCCTGGGTGAAGTTGGGGCTGCCCGGCGTCGGCCAACTGCTCCTGGCCGGCGTGAACGACGTGGGTGGCACCTTGATGGACGAGAACATCAGCCGGGCCGCAGGCGCCAGCCACGGCCAGGCCCTCAGCGAGGACGGTTTGAGGGAGCTTGTGGATGGGCTGGGCCGGCACCTGCGACGACGCACCACCGGCTACCAGCTCATTGACGAGGCGCTGGCAGGTGGCGTCTTGCAGCCAATCGGTTGTGGACCGTCAGGCGGTGTCACCGACTGAGCTCCGGAACGGCGGCATAGCGGGGCTCCTGATCAGCCCCAAGGGGTCCTCGAGTGCCATGACGTGGACGCCGCCCAGCCCACGGCCTCATGCTGGTTTCCCCAGTCAGCGACTCACGTTGCGGCGATAGGCCTCTAAAGCAGGCGCTGGGTCCTGGGGCCCAACCCGAGCCCGGCGGCGACCCTGGCCGGACTTCCGGAGATCATGAGCACACACAGTCCCCGAACGGGCCGGTGACCCGGGAAAACGCCGCTGAGCTGCCGTGATGCCGTGATGCCGTCTTACTACAGCGCGCGTCGCGCCCCCGCTCAATACGGAGACGGATGGCAGGGGCGACAGACCAGTCAAGGGAAGTGAGGCAGCCTCGTCCAGCACGACACGCCGAGTCGTGTGCCTACACGAAACCGGCCTCTGGTCATGCGACCAGGCCCCTGGCCCGGCAAGACAATTCCACTGAAGCCGCCGTGTGCCTGTGATCTTCGGAAGTCCGGCCTGAGGTTCGCGGTATCGCCGACGTCACAGGCCGGCGAGTGCCAGCCGCAAGCAGGCGGAGGGCGCCCGCCGGACTGGGAGTGGGCCCGCTTACGCAAAGCAGAACCGCGGCTGCAGGTCCCTGCCCCGAGCGGAGAGCAGCAACGTCGTCCCGGCCCCGGCACGGTCGGTAAGAGGTCGAGCCCCGCCGGCTGGCGGGGCTCGACCTGTTACAACCGGATCAGGAGTTGTCGCCGAACACCGACTTGACCTCCAGGAACTCCCGCAGACCGAAGTCGGCGTACTCGCGGCCGTTGCCGGACTGCTTGTAGCCGCCGAAGGGAACCGCAAAGTCCAGGCCCGCGCCGTTGATGTGCACCATGCCGGTCCGCAGCCGCCGAGCAACCGCCCGTGCTCGCTCCGGGTCCTCGGAGGAGACGAACCCTGAGAGCCCATAGACGGTGTCGTTGGCGATGCGGATGGCGTCCTCCTCGTCCACGTAGGGGGTAAGGGTGATCACCGGACCGAAGATCTCCTCCTGCGCGATGGTCATGTCGTTGGTGACCCCGGAGACTACGGTGGTCGGCACGAAGTACCCCGATTCCAGGCCCTTGGGACGGCCGAGGCCGCCGGCAACGATCGTCGCTCCCTGGTCCAGGGCGGATTGCAGGAGCCGCTGGACCTTGTCGTACGCGGCCTGGGAGACCAGCGGACCGATCACCGTGCTATCGGCGTCGGGCAGACCGACAACGATGCTCGCGGCAGACTTCTTGGCGATCGCGATAGCCTCCTCCAACTTCGCCGCTGGGACGAGGAAGCGGGAGCCGGCGTTGCAGGACTGGCCCGAGTTGGCACAGACCGAGCCCATGTCGCGGGGGATGGCGGTCGCCAGGTCGGCATCGTCGAGCAGGATGTTGGCGGACTTCCCGCCGAGCTCCTGAGCGACCCGCTTGACCGTCGGCGCGGCGTTCTTCGCGACCTCGACACCCGCACGGGTCGAGCCGGTGAACGACACCATGTCGACGTCGGGGTGCGAGGACAAGGCAACACCCACACCCGGTCCGTCCCCATTGACCAGGTTGAACACGCCGGCCGGCACTCCGGCCTCCTCCAGGATTTCGGCGAAGATCAGAGCGTTGAGCGGCGCCAGTTCGGACGGCTTGAGCACCATGGTGCATCCCGCTGCCAGCGCCGGGGCGACCTTCGCGGTGATGAGCAAAGGGGGCCAGTTCCACGGCGTGATCAGCCCGCAGACACCGACCGGCTCGTGGACGACGGTGGACGTGCCCACCTTGGTCTCGAACGTGAAGTTCTTCAGCGCGTCGAGCGCCGCCGCGAACTGACCCGTCCCACATGGCACCTGTGCCTGCAGGGCTAGCGCCGTCGGGGCGCCGAGCTCCTGGACCAGTACGTCGGCGAGGTCACCGCTGCGGGCCTGGTACACGTCCAGGATCCGCTCGAGCAGGGCTGTGCGCTCCTCCACGGTCGTCCGGGAGAAGGTCTCGAAGGCCCGGCGGGCCGCGGCTACCGCGCGGTCCACGTCCTCCTGGCCGCCCAGCGCGACCTGGGTGATCGCCTGCTCCGTCGACGGGTTGATGACATTGATGGTCTCCGTCGACACCGGGTCGACCCAGGCGCCGTCGATGTAGAACTGCTTGGCGTGGTCCATGATCTCTCTTTCGCTTGTGGACGTCGTACGGGACGAACTGCAGATCGGGCGGTTGAGGTGCGGGTTAAGGGGCCGTACGTAGGTAGACGGTCTTGGTGGTGGTGAAGAACGAACGGGCTGCTTTGCCCTGCTCGCGGTGCAGGGAACTGGACCCCTTAACGCCGCCGAACGGCACGTGGGGCTCCACACTGGCGGTTTCCCGGTTGATGTGCACCAGCCCGGACTGGGTTCCCTTGACAAAGGCCATCGCCTTGCCGATGTCCCGGGTAAACACGGCGGACGACAGGCCGAACTCGGTGGCGTTCGCCGCGAGCATCGCTGCCTCGAAGTTATCGACCTCCTCGATGACGAGCACGGGCCCGAAGATCTCTTCCCTCATCAGCGCGCTGTCCGGACGAACACCGGCGAGCACCGTCGGCGCGATGAAGCAGCTGCCCTCCTCGTCGACATCGCCGCCGACGACGATCTCTGCTCCCTCGTCCCGGGCCAGTTGCAAGTACGCGGCCACCGTGTCCCGTTGCTCGGACGAGGCCAATGGGCCCACGTCGGTGGCCTCGTCGAAGGGATCTCCCACGACCAGTCGCTCGACGTGCTCACGCAAGAGTTCCCGCAGCCGTGCAGCGACCGTACGCTCGACGTAGACGCGACTGGTTGCGGTGCAGCGCTGCCCGGTGGACAGCATCGCGCCGCGAACGATCTGCGCCGCCGCGTCGTCCAGGTCGGCGTCGGCAAGCACGACAGCCGGGTTCTTGCCGCCCAACTCGAGCTGAACCTTCACGTTCCGGTCCGCCACGGCCTGCCGGAGCGAGCTGCCCACGCTGTTGGAGCCGGTGAACGTCAAGGCGGACAAGCGCCGATCCCCGGTCAGGCTGGCCGAGATGGCGCGACCCTTCCCTGTCACCAGGTTGAGCACCCCAGGAGGCAGGCCGGCCTCGACGAACAACTCCGCGAGCAGCACCGCGCTACCGGCAGCAGACTCAGCGGGCTTCCAAACAACGGCGTTTCCGAAGCCGAGCGCCGGCGCGAGCTTCCAGGTCGGGATGGCGAAGGGGAAGTTCCAGGGCGTGATAGCGCAGACAATCCCGACGGGCTCCTCGATGGTCATGAGCAGCACTGCCGGGTCGGAGCTCGGGTAGGTCTCGCCACTGGGCTGGAACAGTTCGCCCGAGAAGTAGCGAAGGATGGCCACGCTGCGCAGCACCTCGCCTCGTGCGTCGCGCTTGGCCTTGCCCATATCGGAGGTGAGCCGGTGCGCCGCCTCCTCCGCCCGTGCCTCGAGCAGGTCTGCCGTGCGCCGCAGCACCTCGGCGCGGACCGGAGCTGGCGTCGCCGCCCAGTCGGTCTGCGCCGTGCTCGCAGCGTCGTAGGCCGCCTGGACATGCTCGGGCGTCGCCAGTGAATAGCTGCCACTGGAGCGGTCCAGGCGGAACGGGTCGAAGCGCTCGTAACTGTCCTGTGCCGAGAGCCATGCCCCTCCTAGCAGCAGCGTACTGGCGCCACGCGCCTCCTGGACGGTTGCGATCGTCATAGGCCTACCTACCTTGGAGTTGAGGGCGTCGGTCGGGCCGGAGCCGCCGCCCTGTGCGGGCCGAGGCGCGGCGGGGCGGTGCGGTAGGTCGCGGGGGTCGCGGACAACCCGACCGGATTGCGTGTGAGCTCGACGCAGGTGCCGTCTTCTCGGGGAAGGCTGACGACAGGGTCGAGCCCGAGCTCGGTCGCGAGGCGGAAGGCGCCGCGCACATCGTTGACCACCCCTGCGGGGACGCCGGCACCGGTGAGCTCCTTAGCCCAGCCGCCCGCGGGCCTGCGCCCCAACCGAGCCACCAGCAGACAGCGCAGCGCGGACCGGTTCTCGACCCGTGCCCTGTTGGTGGCGAAGCGCACGTCCCCCGCGAGTTCTGGAGCGCCCACGATGTCGCACATCGCGGCAAACTGGCGGTCGTTGCCGACGGCCAGCACGAGGTCGCCGTCCTGGGTGGGCAATAACTCGTACGGGGCGATGCTCGGGTGCTGGTTGCCCATGCGGGCCGGAACAAAGCCCCCTGCGGTGTACGACGAGCCCTGGTTCACCAGGGCGGCGAGCAGTGAGGACAGCAGGTCGACGTCGACCCTCTGTCCCAGCCCGCTGCTGTTGCGGTGCTGCAGGGCGGCGAGAATCCCTACAGTGGAGAACAGGCCGGCGAGGACGTCGACCAGGGCGACGCCGACCTTCTGCGGCTCGCCGTTAGGGTCCCCCGTGATGCTCATCAGGCCGCCGACGGCTTGGATGAGCAGGTCGTAACCGGCCAAGGCCGAGCCGGCGGCCCGCCCGAAGCCGGTAATCGAGCAGTAGATCAGTCCCGGGTTGCCGGTGCGCAGTTGCTCGTAGCCTAAGCCGAGCCGGTCCATCACTCCTGGCCGAAAGTTCTCGACCACGACGTCCGCAGCAGCAGCGAGCCGTCGGGCCTGCGCGAGGTCCGGGGCGACCGCGAGGTCGAGCACCAGGCTGTCCTTGTTGCGGTTGACCGACTGGAAGTAGGTCGCCGCGCCGTCCGCGTCGTACGGCGGGCCCCATGTTCGGGTGTCGTCGCCGGTCCCCGGACGCTCGATCTTGGTGACCGACGCGCCGAAATCCGCCAACATCATCGTGGCGAAGGGACCCGCGAGTACCCTTGAAAAATCGAGGACACACAGGTTGGCAAGTGCGGAGGTCATGTGCTTGTATGCCTCTCTGCGGTCGAATCGTTTCTCAGAATGTAGCCCTCACGCTTCCACTGGTCAAGGAGACTCGCATGACCACCGTGATCAACCGGCCTGAGATCATCCGTCCGCTGGACTACCTGGGCATCGATCACCTCCTGACCGATGAGGAGCGGTTGGTACGAGACACCGTTCGAGGATTCGTCGTCGATCGCGTCCTGCCGAGCGTCGGCGACTGGTTCGAGCAGGCTCGGGTCCCTCGCGAACTCGTACAGGAACTGGGCAAGCTAGGTGTGCTCGGGATGCACCTCGAGGGTTATGGGTGCGCCGGAACAAGCGCCACGGCGTATGGTCTGGCCTGCCTGGAACTGGAGGCGGGCGACAGCGGGATCCGTAGCCTGGTGTCCGTGCAAGGCTCCCTCGCCATGTTCGCCATCCACCGATGGGGATCCGAGGAGCAGAAGCAGCGGTGGCTCCCCTCCATGGCCGCCGGCGACGCCGTGGGGTGCTTTGGGCTGACGGAGCCCGACGCCGGCTCCGACCCAGGTGCCATGCGGACTCGGGCCCGGCGGCACGGCAGCGACTGGATTCTGCACGGCACCAAGATGTGGATCACCAACGGCTCCCTCGCTGACGTCGCCGTGGTGTGGGCAGCCTCCGAGGAAGGGGTCCGCGGGTTCTTGGTGCCGAAGGACGCGAAGGGCTTCACGACCCGGGACATCCACAAGAAGATGTCGTTGCGCGCCTCGGTCACCTCCGAACTCCTGCTCGACGAGGTCCGGCTTCCAGCTGGCGCGGTGCTTCCAGAGGTCGCCTCCCTGCGCGGGCCCCTGTCCTGCCTCAACGAGGCGCGGTACGGAATCGTGTGGGGCGCCGTCGGTGCCGCCCGGGCGTGCTTTGAGTCAGCGCTCGACTACAGCAAGACCCGGACGGCGTTCGGCAAGCCGATCGCCAGCTTCCAGATCCAGCAGCACAAGCTCGCCATGATGGCCCTTGAGGTCAACCGCGCCACGTTGCTCGCCCATCACATCGGCCGCCTGAAGGACGAAGGGCGGCTCCTGCCCGAGCACGTAAGCATGGGGAAACTGGGCAACGTCAACGCCGCCCTCGACGTGGCCCGCGCTGCCCGTCAGGTGCTCGGAGCCAACGGCGTAACACTTGAGTATCCGGTCATTAGGCACATGAATAACCTGGAATCGGTCGTGACGTACGAGGGAACGGCGGACGTGCACGCCCTAGTCGTGGGCGGCGCTCTCACCGGCATCCAAGCCTTCCGCTGACCGGTCCGCCCTCGTCCTCCGAGCCGTCTTGTCCTCCATCTGGTCCGCCACCGGCGTCATCGGTTGCGGCCTAACCCCGGCCTAACCCTCGGCCTAACCCCGGTGTTTCAGTAGGCGTCTGGACGGCCAGCGGATGATCTTGAGGTTGGGGTCTGGGAGCCGGGGCATGGGTGAGCGCCGGCGCTGGGTCCGGTGTCTCCGTGGTCCGTTGGGGGGTGGTGCGTGGTGGCGGTGGTGCTGGCTGTCAGGCCGGGAGCGGGATGGTGCGTAGGCGGGTGAATGCTTTGGCCAGGGCCAGTGCCCAGGGCCAGTGCTCGGCCAGGCGGAGGAACACCTTGCGCTGGCCGTGGGTGATCCGGGCCGCGGTGTGCAGCAGCCGGTAGCGCAGCGTCTTGGGTTCGGCGCGGTGCAGCTCCGGCTGGTCGGTCAGGAGCATGGACTGGGACAGCGCGAGCAGGTCGGCGGCGATCAGCGTGAGCTCGACCCAGACCTCGTTGATGTTCTGGTGCCTGCTGGGCAGGTGCCCGAGGCCGGTGTCCTTGCCGGTCCGGATCCGGTCCTCGACCCGGGCGTGCGCCCGGTGGCGGGCCTCGAGAAAGGCGAGCTGCCCGCTGCGGGTGTTGGTGGTGAAGGCCTGGTAGCGGTAGCCGTCGCGGATCTCGAACGCGTCCAGGGTCGCGCCGGGGTGCGGCAGCTCGCGGCGCACGATGACGCGCATGTCCGGGCAGGTCTTGGTCCACTTGCTCAGGTCGAGCATGCCGGTGATCTCCACGACGGCGGCGTGCTCACGCAGGTCCCCGTCGGCGTTGCAGGCTTCCTGCCACGCCCACTCCGGAAGCTGAGCGATGGCGTCCCGGACGGCGTCGGTGACGGGGTAGCCGACTGAGAACTCCAGGCCCTGCTTGGAAAGCGCTGCGATCAGGGCGTGGGAGTACCCGGCGCCGTCGGCGCGGATCAGGATCGGTTTGCTGCGCCACCGGTCCGGCAACTGGGCGAGCGCCATGTCCACGACGGTGAGGTGATCGGCGGCGGTGTTGCTGCCGTTCCCGGGCCGCAACAGCGCAGCGAGGGCCTCGCCTGTGTTGTCCAACCACGCTCCGAGCGGGTGGTAGCCAAACCCAGGTGAGTGGGCCGTGACCAGCGTCGCGTCAAGGTCGATCACGACCTGCCCGATCAGCTTCCCGGCAGCGCGGGAGCCGGGCAGCTCGCTGCCGGTCAGCTCGCCGCGGGCCAGCCACGCCCGGTCGCGCGCTTCAGCGCGGGCCTGCCGGACCTTCGCGAGCATCCCGGGAGCGGTCGCGACCGCGTCCAGGACCCGCCAGATCGTCGGGGTCGACGCGACGCTCCCGACCGAACCGTGCAGACCTCGCTGGTCGGCGAGGACCTGGACGTCGCTGATGGTGACCGCGCCGTCCGCGATCGCGACGGCGACGTCGACCAGCACCCGACCGGGGTCGTGACCGGCCCGGCGTTCCCGCAGGCTGTCGGTGGCCTCGCTCAGCGCCGCGGTCAAGCCGACCCGATCGGCGAGTTCGGCCAGCAGCACTGTCCCGGCGTGCGACACCACCCCCGTCCCGTCACAGGTGATGACCGGGACGGTCCTGCTCGTTGTAGGTTGCACCTGCGAAGTGCCTCTCCTCGTTGGAATCTTTGTCCCTTAGCAAGACAAGATTCCCAGCAAAGACAGGCACTTTCGCGTTTCCAGGGCCAGTGTCGGACCCCAAGATCAGACCGCTACTGCAACAGCGGGGCTAATGGGCTCGGGCATCGCCGAGGTCTTTGCCCGAGCCCATCATCCGGTGCTGGTCCACGAGGTTGACGAGCGGGCAGCCGCCCGCGGCCGGGCCCGCATCGAGGCGTCGGTCGTGCGCCCGGTCCGAAGCGGCAAGCTCAACTAAGTGATGCTCCTACTGTCAACAGAGGGCTGTTTTCGGTAGGGCGTTGTAGACCCCGCGGGCGATGTAGCGCTTGAGGCAGCGCATCGCTTCGATCTTGGTCTTGCCCTCGGTCTGGCGTCGTGCGACGTACTCGCGGGTGGCCGGGTCGGTACTGAGCCGGACCATCGCGATGCGCCAGAGAGCGGCGTTGGCTTGCCGGTCCCCGCCGCGGTTGAGCCGGTAGCGCTTCTGAATCAATCCGCTTGTCGCGGGCACCGGGCAGCTGCCGGTGAGGCTCGCGAAGGACCGTTCGCTGCGCAGCCGGTCCGGGTTGTCACCCGCAGTCAGCAGCAGGGTGCTGGCAGTGTCGGGGCCGACGCCATGCATCGCGACCAGGTCGGGTCCGAGTTCGTCAGTGATGCGCTTGAGCCACACGAGCGTGCTCTTGATCTGCGCGTCGAGGAAGGCGACGCGCGAGGCGAGCTCGCGCAGTGTCAGGCGGATGATGCCGGCGAGGCTGTCGTCGTCGGCACCGATGCGGAAGGCCGCGCAGGTTGCGAGCAGGTCACGCCGAGACAGGTCACGCAGTCGCGCTCGGAGCTCGTCCGGGGCGGTGACCAGAGTTGCCCGGATCTGGTTGATGGCCTGCGTACGGGCCTTGTTCGCGCTGCGGTGCAAGGACTTCAGGGCCCGCAGGGCCTCGACCGGGCCGTCGTGGGTCTTGGGCGTGCCGGTTGCCTCACCGGAAAGCACTGCCCGCCCGGCAGCGATCGCGTCGACGACGTCGCTCTTGCCGTAGCGGCGCCGCACCTGCCGGTTGGGCAGGCTGATCTCCAGCACCACGATCTTGTTGCTGGTGAGGTGCCGGGCCAGGCCCGCGCCGTAGCTACCCGTCCCCTCGACGCCAACAGAGCTGACCTCGCCGTAGGTCCGCAACCACGCGAGCAGAGCGGCGTAGCCGGCTGTGCTGGTTGGGAAGCTGGCCGTGCTGAGCAGCCCGCCGACCCGGTCCAGGGCTGCGGCGACGTGCTCGTCGCGGTGGGTGTCAACGCCGCCAGTGACGAGCGGGCGTGTTGATGTCATCGTGGTCATGTCTGTCCTTGGGCCGTTGCGCGGATAAGGGCAGGCGCGGTGCGACGGCGGTCGGACAGGACAGGGACGGGGCCTGTTGGCGCAGGCTCCTACTAGGTCACTTCCGCCAACGCTGTTCGCGCCAGGTGTCTCCCGCCCGGCCGACGGATCACTTAGAAGGCAGCTGGTTCGCGCCGGCCGTTATTCGAGTCAGACCGGGCGGTAGACCACCACCATCTTCATCCCTGTCTGTCATGGCCTGATGTCAGGTACCGAACGATGGGGCGCGGTGCGCATCCTGCCGGTCGCTCAGGCGCCCCGGCACACGCAGCAGCACCTTCAAGCTGTCCACCGGGTGGAGAGCAGCATTGACCGCCCCCCCCCCCTGAGTTGGCATGCGCCCGGACGTCGACGAGGAGGGACAGGCTTCGCGAGTCGGTGCCGTGGCCGGAGGGTTGGTCCAGTTGCGACTGGCTGGCCTGGCTGGGCATGTCGACGCGGGACCGGGGAGCACAACAGACCGCGGCATTGAGCTCGGAACAGCAGTGCAGGCACGCCAGGACGGGTTGCGCACGCTGCAACCCAGCGCTGTGTGGTCCTGGATCGGGTCAGTCCGTGTACGGCCTGGTGGCGGCCGCGGTCAGTGCTGGTACTGCTGGGTGGCGAGATTGAACGTGCCGGCGTGGTGACTGGTGCGGAAGTGCACGAGTGCGCCGGTGACGCTGGTCAGGGTGACTGCGCCGTCGC
>JAABUI010000640.1_pt1 | contig 24305 bp, 25 predicted proteins | sample 5559111 | NCBI WGS metagenome assembly JAABUI01 (sample SAMN10711870, study PRJNA513365) | rock metagenome | isolation source: Antarctica rocks | place: Antarctica: Victoria Land, Buttleship Promontory
CCGAAGGCGCCTGAACTGCTCCGATGCCTGGCGTCGAGCGTGACCAGCGTCAGGTGCTCGACGGGGTGGCGGACGTGGGAGTGGATCCGCCGAGCCAAGACACCATGGCGGGTCGCACCTGTCGGTAGGACACAGCTCGTACTCCCCCTGTTCGGCATGACGAAGGTCACCGACGTCACCATCGGGGGAGAAGCACCGGGCTGGCACGTTGCTTCGAAGGTAGGCACGGCTCCAACTCCTCGAGAGGACCCCTCATGACCCGCATCCCCGTTCACACCGTCGACTCGGCGCCCGAGGGCAGCCGGACACGCTCAAGGCGCTCGCCGGCCAGTTCGGCAAGGTCCTGAACATCCACGGCGAGATGGCGCACTCGCCTGCCGTGCTGAAGACCTACGCCGCCATCCAGCAGGCGCTGAAGGACACCGCCACGTTCGACGCCAAGACCCGCGAGGCCATCGCGCTCACGGTCGGCAACGTCGACGACTGCTCGAACTGCCAGGCCGCCCACACCGCTGGCGGCAAGGCAGCCGGACTGAGCACCCAGGAGACGATCGACATCCGCCGCGGATCGGTCGCCGAACCCAAGCCTGCCGCGCTCCTGACACTGGTGCGCGAGCAGGCGCAGCATCTCGGCCACGTTCAGGACAGCAGCTGGCAGGGCGCCCTCGACGCGGGCTGGACCGACACCGAGCTCACCGAGACCTCGGCCGTTGTCGCGCTCAACCTATTCACGAACTACTTCAACCACCTCGTGCAGACCGAGCTCGACCTGCCGCCCGCACCCACCCTGTGACCGCTGCCCAAGAACGTCAGGAACCGTCAGCCGCGCTGACCGGCTGCTGGAGGCAGGCCACCGCTACCGGCCCCGGCAGCGAGGGATCGTCGACGAGCCCGGCGCGGCGGCTCTTCGGCGGAGGCGCACACGGCACCGGTGCCGACGGCGGCTGGTCCGGGCGGGAGTGCGGCGCCTGGCGGGCGACGCCCGCTGGTGCCTCCCAGCTCGGTAGCCTGCTCGCCGGCGCGCCCAGCCTCACGCCGGCCCGCCCCGGCTGACCTCACCCGCCCTTGCGGGCCCGCCGGGCCGCGAGTACGACGACGACCAGCGGACCGAGCACCCCCAGCACCACGGACTCCACCACCGCCGGCCCCGAACCCGTCAGCACCGGGCCGCGCAGCACCCCCAGTGCCCACAGCGCGACGGCGAGACCGGCCGCCGCTGCGCCGCTGATCGCGGCAACGCTGCGCACCAACGGGAGACCACCATGAGGCGGGCCCGCCCGACGGGAGAGCAGCCACGGCGGGAGGGCCCCGACCAGGAACGGGGCGAGGTGCCACGTCGTCGTCGGCTCCCACGCGGCGAGGAGCACCCACAGCACCGCGACCACCACCCCGGCGAGCGCGGGCTCCCGCCACACCGGTGCGACCGGCTCACTCACCGCGCTGCCCAGCAGGGTGTCCGCCTCGTCGGGGAACTCCTCCCGCACCGCGGCCACGACCTGGGCGAGGGACGGGTTCACCAGCGCACACTCCCCCACAACCACCGTCGGAACTGTCTCGTCGCCACCCGTCGCGGCGCGCACCCTCGCCGCCGCGTCCGGGTCAGACCAGATGACACGCTCAGTGGTGGCCACCCCGGCGCGAGCGAACTCCCACGCAACCGGACGCAGAACGGGCACCCGGTCAACCACTCTATGACCGCCGGGCTCACCACGTGAACCCCACCGACGCGACGAACCCCGGCACCCTCGTCTGCGGCTCATGTCCTCGACCCTTCCCGACCGGTATCCCTGCGTGTATTTCACCCTGGGCACCGTGTTCCATCAAGAGTCAGGCGACCTGCTTATCCGTGTCCCTGTCGGTCTGTGCGACTTGCCGCTTGACGTGGTGGTCACCGTGGGACGGGAGATCAATCCGGGCGAACTCGGCGAGCTGCTCGCAGCACGTCCTGCGACCGATCGTCGAGGTACCACCGGCCGGCGCTGAGGAGACGGCGTCTCGCCGACTGCGCCCTTCCGTGCCTTACTTCGTGCCTTACTTGAGGACCTCCTATGGCATCTTGCGGCATCTCAGGGCCGGTCGCCGCCCGCCAGAGGGGCACCAAAAGGACGCTGACCTGGTAAAACGTGGAGCCGCCTGTCGGAATCGAACCGACGACCTTCTCATTACGAGAAGTACGGTCGCTAGTCCGAGGCTGTCCATACAACGCTCTGAGCGGGGTGTTTGAGCTGAGCGTAACCCTCGTGGACCCCCTTGGCGCGCCTCAGTGGCTACCACGGTGGCTACCACGGCTGTCCACAGTGGAGGCTGCGACTCCGTTCCGGTGGAAGGTAGTCTTCCGGTGAGCGGAAGTGTAAGTGGGTGAGGAGGACGTTTCGATGCAGGTAGTCGTGAGAGCGCTGAACATCCTGCGCCTGCTATCGACCACGCGACGTGGGCTGTCGCTGGCGGAAATCGCCGAGCGCCTCGGGTTGGCTGCGGCCACGGCACATCGACTCGTTGGGGTGCTGGAGGCGGAGCAGTTCGTCACCCGATCGACGAGCAATCGGCGTTATTTCCTCGGCCCGGCTGCCCGGGAGCTTTACCAGGTCGAGCAGCCGCGGGCATCTCCATTGGTGACGCCGCATGCTGCGATCGGGAAGGCGGCTGCCGACAGTGGCGAGACCGTGTTCCTCTCGGAGAAGGTGGGCAGCAAGGTGGTGTGTATCGCGCTGGTGGAATCTCGCCATCCGTTGCGCCTGTTTGTCCGGGTCGGTCAGGAAATGCCGCTGCACGCGGCAGCGTCCGCGCGGGTTCTGTTGGCGTGGCGGGATCCCGCCGACGTGCGAAAGATGTTCGACACGGTGCCTCTGAGGACCTTCACTGACGAGACACCGTCGGACGTTGACCAGGTTGTCGAGCGGATGGCTCTCATCCGCGGACGCGGCTACGACGTGTGCGAGGCTGAACTGGACGAGAGCGTCTGGGCAGTGTCGGCGCCGGTCCGGTCATCGACCGATGCCATTGCAGCGTCGGTGACCCTGGCAGCGCCTTTGCAGCGAATGCAAAGCCAGCGGGACCGTGAGGGTGCCCTTGAGATTGTGTTGGCCGCTGCTGGGGAGATGGCCACCGATCTGGGTTGGGCCGGTTCGACTCCCGCCTGACTGCGTCGCCCCGTGCCGCGTCGAGCTGGTCAGTCGCGTCGCGTAAAAAATCTCCAAGAAATTTTCCTTGGTCTGCCCATCCGGCTCACGGCAGCATCGATCCGCAGACCTTCGTGAGCCGGTTGGCGGAGGCACTTAACCTCCCATGTAACGAAATTGTTGCTGATACCCGACCTGCCAGCCCCCGACTTGCCGGGTGTCGGCGTCTTGACACAGAACGTGACCTGAAGCACTCTTCCCTTACTGCTTATGGAAGAAGGGCTTCCATCTCATGGAAACAACGTTCGAGCGCGCCTCCCCTCCAACAGTCGTCGCCGGTGACATCCCCGACCTATCGGTCCACCTGGGCGGCCTCGCTCTGGCTAACCCGGTGATGCCCGCGTCGGGATGCTTCGGACCTGAGCTGGCACCGCTGCTTGATCTCAGCTCTTTGGGTGCGGTGGTCACGAAGACCGTCTTTTCCGATCGGCGCGCTGGGAACCAAGCCCACCGATTGACTGAGACCAGTTACGGGATGCTCAACAGTGTCGGTATTCCCAGCCCCGGCAGCAAAGATTTCCGGCACGGCCTGCTTCGGCGGTATCAGGCCACCGGCGTACCGGTCATCGTGAGTATCGGTGGCCTGTTCATCGACGAGTACTGGGCTGTCGCCGAGGAGCTAGCGGACGAGGACATCGCGGCATATGAGGTCAACGTGTCGTGCCCGAACCTCGAACATGGCGGCCTCGCCATCGGAACCTCACCCGAGCTGGTGGCGACAGTTGTAGCTGGAGTCGTCGAGCGTGCGCCGTACCCGATTATAGTCAAGCTCACTCCCACCGTGACCTCGATCGAGGATGTCGCTATCGCGGCCCAAGAAGCCGGCGCCGTCGCCGTGACTGTCAGCAACAGCTTCTCCGGCCTGGCGATCGACGCTAACTCCCGCACGAGCGTCCTCGGCAACGGCGGTGGCGGCCTGACCGGACCGGCGATCAAGCCTCTCGCCCTGCGACTCGTACGCGACGCAGCGAAGGCAGTGGGGATCCCCGTCGTCGCTTGCGGTGGCATCACCACCGCCCAGGATGTCGCCGAATTCCTTATCGCCGGAGCCACCGCCGTACAGATAGGAACGGCGACGTTCACCCGACCGTTCGCCATGGCGGACGTCCTTGCCGACTTACCGAAGCTTTGTCACCAGCTCGGGGTCTCTCGCATCACAGAGCTCACCGGGACCTTGGACTCACCCACACCTGTCAGGAGCGAGTAGATGACCGCCGAGCAGATCCACACCATCCCCAGCGTCGCCCCGCCCGAGGCCAACAACAACTACGGGCGGAAGGCTGTCTTCGCCTCCGCGATCGGCTACGGGTTGGATGGCTTCGACCTGCTCATCCTGAGCTTCGCGATCTCAGGGATCATCACGTCCTTCCACATCTCGGAGTCCAAAGCCGGATGGCTTTCCACCCTGACCCTGTTAGGTGCCGTCACCGGCGGCTTTGTCTTTGGCATCCTCAGCGACAAGTTTGGCCGCGTCCGGATGCTCACCTGGACGGTCGTCATCTTCGCGGTGTTCACGGGGCTAAGTGCGGTGGCGCAGGGCTACACCGATCTGGCCGTCTACCGGTTCGTTGCCGGCATCGGTATTGGCGGGGAGTTCGGGATCGGCATGACGCTCGCGGCTGAGGCGGTTCCCGCCACGATGCGGGCGAGGGCAACCTCATGGGTGGGGGTTGGCTTCCAGATCGGTGTTCTCGCGGCGGCATTCATTTCTGCCCCCGTGCTCGGGGCCTTCGGTTGGCGGGGGTTGTTTGTCATCGGCATCTTCCCCGCCTTCGTCGCCGTCATCATTCGTAAGCGACTCCACGAATCTCCCAAGTTCCTCGAAAAGCAAGAAGAATCCGGACCGTCTCCGTCGGCGCTGTCTTCGCTCAAGATGCTCGTCGAGAACAAGGCGATCATCAAGATCACCGTAGCGATGGTGATCTTGACCTCGGTGCAGAACTTCGGCTACTACGGCATCATTTCGTGGCTACCGCGTTATCTGTCGGACAAGCAGCACCTCGGTGTCACCAAGGGCTCCCTGTGGACGGCGGTTACCGTCCTCGGCATGCTCCTCGGTATCCTGGTTTTCGGACAGCTCGCAGACCGTATCGGCCGTCGACCTTCGTTCTGGATCTTCCTGGCGGGTGCCGCGGTATCCGTGCTGGGCTACAGCCAGCTCAGTAGCCCGACTGCCTTGCTCATCGGCGGGTTCGTGATGGGTATCTTCGCGAACGGAATGCTCGGCGGATACGGCGCGTTGATGGCCGAACTCTATCCCACCGAGGCACGGGCCACCGCCCAGAACGTGCTGTTCAACATCGGTCGCGGAATCGGGGGCTTCGCACCCGTGGTGATGGCCGTGATCGCCAGCACCCACGGCTTCAGCTTCGCACTCTCGCTGCTGCCCGTCATCTATGTTGTCGCGTTCTTCACGATGTTTCTGATACCGGAGAGGCGCGGTAAAGAACTTTTCTAGCAAATAGATCCATTCCAGCACGTTGGATTAACGAAAGAATTCACCATGTCCCCGCTCACATTGCACGACTCTGCAACTCTTCGCCAGAGCGAGCAGGACCGGATCGCCGACTTGGCCGCCGACGTGACGGCGGCGGCGATCAGGCCCGGCCCGTCAGTAGACATCTATGCCATCCACACCCGTCCGGCCATCCTGCGACGGCTCGCGGCCCTGCTGGCGGAGTACCTGCCCCAGGGAGTGGACCGGCTGGTCGCCACGGACAGTGATGCCTGCTTGGTGACCGCGGTGGCACTACACAGCGGAGTGCCCTTCGCTCTGGCGGGCACCAACTCTGGCGATTCGATCGTGTTGCGCGGCGATCTGTACCCGTTCGAACGCATTGCGCTGGTGGAAACGGTGCCCTCGCGGTGGCGCGAGAGCATCGTCGGACAGCTCAAAGCCGTACATAACGAACTTGCGGTGGTGGGTACGGCGATCCATACCGGACCCCGCACGCCGAGGCGCGGTGGGGTGGACAATCGGTGTGTCTACCGATTGTCCGAGGACGGACTCGAACCCTTCCAGGAGGACCAATGAGCACCACCGACGAGCAGGTCTTCGAGATCGCCCGCAAGCTGTCCGAGCAGTCCACCTGGCCTGCCGACACAACACGGGAGAGCCCCGCCCTGGCCGAAGCGGTGGGTCAGTCCCTGGCCACCGCTCTTCGACCGTTCACTCCCGACACGGTGGTCCTGTGGAACGAGCCACGCACCGCGGTCCTGGGCCACGTCGTCGCCCGCGAACTCGGCGCAGAGGTGATCTACGCTTACTCCGATGAGGGCATCTTGTCCCTCAGCGCCACCCTCGGTGCCCGGATCGCGTTGGTGGACTACGAATGGGACCCCTACCCTGGCTTGGTTCCGTTGCTGCGCATGGTGCAGGCTCAATCTACCGCCGTCGTGGTCTCGTCCGTGCTTCCGTTGCCCCCCACGTTGACCGACGACACCATCGCCGGTACGCCGACTGCAACGCTCGCGGACCTGAGCACCGCCGCACGAGGTGCATCCAGGGGGGAGACGCCGTGCCGCGGGGATCGGTGACTCAGAACAACTGCCGGCAATTGGAACACAGCCCCCTGATCGGAGCCGAGACCGCGCCGATCGAAGACCTCATTGCGCAGTTCGGGCACCTGAGTGAACCCGATTCGGGGCCGGGCGTCACCCGCCTCGCCTATACGCCCCTCGAGCGGCGCGCGCACGAACTCTTTGCCGATCGCATGCGGGCCCTCGGGCTCACCGTATGGGCCGACGCGGCCGGGAACACTATCGCCGAAATGGCTGGCACCGAGCCCGGGCTCCCTGCGATCGGCACCGGCTCACACCTGGACAGCGTCCCGCACGGCGGCCGGTACGACGGCATCGCAGGCGTGGTCGCGGCCATGGAGATCGCCCGGCTCAAGACCGAGAAGAAGTTTGAGCACCGCCATCCACTGCGCTTGATCGCCTTCGCCAACGAGGAAGGGGCCCGATTCGGCCAGGCCTGCATCGGCAGTCGGATCGTCGCCGGATTGACCACGCGCACAGATCTCGACCGACTCACCGACGCCAACGGCGTCACCGCCGCGGAAGCGATGAGCACCGTCGGTATCGACCCGGCTCTGGTATCCGAGGCCCAATGGGTGCCCGACCAATGGGCCGCGTTCCTCGAGCTGCACATCGAACAGGGGAGCGTGTTGACCTCACTCGATATCCCGATCGGCGTGGTCGACCTCATCTCCGGAAGCACTCGGCTGCAGCTCACGCTGCACGGCCGAGCCGCCCACACCGGGGGAACACCGATGCATCTGCGCGCCGACGCACTGGCCGCGGCCGCAGAGATCGTGTTACAGGCCGAAGCACTCGCTACCGATACGCGACACCGGGGAACACGCATCACAGTCGGCAAACTCGACGTCGAGCCCGGTTCAATCACCACCATCCCCGGAAAGTGCACGCTAGCCGTGGACATCAGAGACGTCGACAGCGACCGCCAACGCGAATCCGCCGTCGAATTGATCGCGGCGGCCCAAGCGATCGGCAAGAGCCGTCATGTCACCGTTGACGTCGAGCTCCTTGCCGATGCCTCACCCGCCGTACTTCCCGCATGGGTGCGCGACGAAATCATCGGTGCGGCTGTCGGCCTCGGCCTCGGCTACCGGGTCATGCCCTCAGGAGCGAGCCATGACTCGCAGATGATCGGACATGTCTGCCCGGTCGGCATGGTGTTCGTTCCGAGCCAGAACCACGGCGTGAGCCACGCACCCGATGAATACACCACCGCATCCGATTTGGCTCTAGGCGTCGAGGTGCTCGCGTCAGCGCTGCACGCACTGGATCACACCCTAAATCCCAGCGATGTGCCACAACGGGTGGAAGGCGACAATGATGACTGAGGTAATGAGCCAGCAGACTACGACCCCGCCGGTGACCGGCGGGCCGCGGGAGCCGGGATGGGAACTGGTCAAGCTCCCGGCGCCGAGCCATCCCCGGCCGAAGCCCATTGCCGAGAACGCCCGGGTGCTGGCGCACTATTCGATCGCCGACCGGTACCGGTTTCTTTCGCTGCATGCGCCGGGGGTCGCGGCGACCGCGCTGCCAGGGCAGTTCGTCATGATCACGCTCGCGCGGTCCGGTGAGAGCGCACCCGCACTGCCCCGACCGATGGCCATCTATCGCCGCGATCCTCAGCAAGGAACCATCGAGATTCTCTACGGCGTGGTCGGGGACGGAACCCGCCGCCTGTCAACCTTCGCCACCGGGGAAAACCTGCTGATAGTCGGTCCGCTCGGACGGCCATTCGAGATCACCGACGACTCGTCCGTCCTGTTGATTGGCCGCGGGATCGGCACGTGCTCGCTGACGACCGTCGCCCAGGACGCCCAGGTCCGGGGCATCCGGACAGTCGCGGTGACCAGTGGCCGAAGCCGGTCCGCCCTCATCGGAGCCGACTTCTATCGGGAGATGGGTGCCGAACGCGTGTACGAGGTCTGCGACGACGATGCGACCAGCACCCCCGAGTCCCTCTACTCGAGGCTGAGCACCGATCTCGACGCGAACCCACCGGGCCTGATCCTCACCTGCGGTTCTGACCGGTTGACCCGGATGTGCGAGGGCCTCTCGGCACGCTGGGATTCGCCCGTGCAGGTGTCGGTAGAAGCGCACATGGCATGTGGAATCGGGTACTGCCACGGCTGCGCCTCCGGGGCGCGTAGCGAAGGCGAAGAAAGCCCGCTGATCTGCACCGATGGGCCAGTTTTCGGCTGGCGTCGCGAAGCGAATGCAACGTCGTGAACCGCGTACACGAGCCGATCGTCTCAACCGGGTCTCTTGAAAACACCATTCTTCGCGGGGTGAAACCTTACGGCGGCCCGGCGCGTGATGTCACGATCCGCAACGGACGGATCGCCCAGGTCGCGCCTCCAGTGGAACCCTTATACGACGGGACGGACGTCGACGCCGTCGGCTTGGTCCTGCTGCCCGGGCTCATCGATCTGCACACTCACCTTCGGGAACCCGGCGGTGACGCCGCCGAAACCATCCGCACCGGAACACGATCAGCTGCCGCTGGCGGATTCACCGACGTCTACGCGATGGCCAACACCAGCCCGGTCACCGACACCGCAGCCCGAGTCCGCGCCGTACGCACGCTGGCCGCTACCGGCGCGAGCGCCCGGGTCCACCCGGTCGGTGCCATCACCGTCGGACTTCGCGGCGAGCAGCTCGCTGCGCTGACGGAGATGCGCGACGCGGGAGCCTATCTGTTCTCCGACGACGGCAAATGCGTCGACGACGCCGGCCTGATGTTCCGTGCGCTGAACATCGCTGCACACCACGACCTCGTCCTCGCGCAGCACGCCCAACTAGGACAGATCGCGGCGAAAGGGCAGATCAATGCCGGCTGCGTCGCCGAGAAGACCGGTCTTGCCCCCTGGCATGCCGCCGCAGAGGAGACCGTGATCGCCCGGGACGCGATCCTCGCCGGGCACGCCGGCGCCCGGCTGCACATCTGCCACATCTCCACCCGCGGTTCCGTCGAGGTCATCCGCTGGGCAAAGTCCCAAGGATGGGCGGTGACCTGCGAGGTGACGCCCCATCACCTCCTCCTCACCGACGAACTCGCCGCGCTGAGCGACCCGAAATACAAGGTCAATCCTCCCCTGCGATCGACCGACGATGTTGCCGCGTTGCGACAAGCGCTGCTCGACGGAACCATCGACGCCGTCGCCACCGATCACGCGCCGCACACCGCCGACAGCAAAGCCCACCAATGGTGCGACGCACCGTTCGGTATGGCGGCCCTGGAAACCGCCCTCGCCGTCGCCGCCCGAGTACTCACCGAAACAGCTGACACGAATTGGTCCCTACTGGCGCGGTTGATGTCCAGCAATCCCGCCCGAATCGGCGGCATCACGGACAAAGCCGGGAGGCCGCTCACCGAGGGAGAGCCAGCCACTTTCTGTGTGGTCGATCCCGCCGCCAACTGGAGCGTGGATGCAACAGGCTTCTACGGCAAGGCCACCAACTCCCCGTTCATCGGGGAGACCTTTCAACACCAGGTCGTGGCCACCGCGATAGATGGCCACGTCACCCATACCACCGCACCGTTTGGGCAAGTTCTGCTCAGGAAGACGAGATGACCGACCGGATGATCCAGCAAGACACTCGGACCGAGCACGACCTGCTCGGTGACCTCGAGGTTCCCACGGCCGCCTACTACGGTGCCCACACCGCGCGGGCCGTACGCAATTTCCCTATCAGCGGCGTGACTATCTCGTCCTACCCCAGCTTCATCGCCGCCTTGGCGATCGTGAAGCAGGCGGCCGCTACAGCCAACCGTGAGCTGGGGCTCCTTCCGGAAAGCGAAGCCGCCGCGATCATCGCTGCGTGCCAGGAAATCCGCGGCGGCGCACTGCACGATCAATTCGTCGTCGACGTCATCCAGGGCGGCGCAGGGACCTCGACCAACATGAACGTCAACGAAGTCATCGCCAACCGGGGCCTCGAACATCTTGGATTCCCGCGAGGCGCCTACACCGAGCTGCACCCCCTCGATCACGTCAACCTCGGCCAGAGCACCAATGACGTCTACCCCACGGCCGTCAAGCTCGCGCTTGATCGCTACGTCACATTGCTGGGCGGGGCAGTCGGTTCGCTTCGTGAAGCATTCGCCGCGAAAGCCGTGGAGTTCGCCGACATTGTCAAAATCGGGCGGACCCAGTTGCAGGACGCGGTTCCCATGACTCTTGGCCAAGAGTTCGCGACGTACGCCGTCACCCTCGCGGAGGACGAGGCGCGCCTCGAAGAAGCGCGGCTGCTGCTGCACGAGCTCAATCTCGGCGGAACCGCGATCGGCACAGCTCTCAACGCCCACCCCGAATACCAGAGTCGCGTACTCGAGGAACTGCGCGCGCTGACAGGCATCCCAACGCTGACCGGCGCGATTCCCGAGGTCATCAACCAAATCGCCTTCGAGGTCATCGGCAACGACGTCACCGTCACCCTGGCCGCCGAGGGCGGCCAGCTTCAACTCAACGCCTTCGAACCCATCATCGCCAAATCGCTGTTCGCCAGCCTCGAACACCTCATCGCTGGATGCAACACCCTCGCAACCAGGTGCGTGTCGGGAATCACCGCAAACGTCGAGCACCTCCGCGGTAACGTCCAAGCATCCATCGGACTCGTGACCGCACTCAACCCCGCGATCGGCTACGCATCCGCCACTGCGATCGCCCAAGAGGCCCTCGCTGGGGGACGCAGTGTCGCCGAATTAGTGCTCGAACATGCCCTGCTCACGCGGGAACAGATCGGCACCCTTCTATCACCGGAACACCTCACCGGCCGCCGACAACCGCACCGCGCGACCAGCAGCTACAGCTGACCAGGGCTCCCAGTGAACCATCGACAGATACGCGACCACGCGCGCCGGCGACTTGCCACCCGGCGCCAGAACGGCACCTGCGAGTCGTTCAACGGGCGTTTTCGCGATGAATTCTTCACCACCGAACAGTTCGGCAGCATGCTCGAAGTCCTACATTGGCAGAGGACTGGCGCATCGAGTGCAACACCTACAGGCCCCACGGTTCGCTGGACTTCCTCACCCCCGAGGCATACCGGCAGCAATGGACCCACCACCAGAGCACGACCCAACCAACGCTTTCATGAGCCCTGGCAGCACAACCGGGGTCGAGTCACCTGGTCGGCGCGGGTACCAACCGGCGACAACCGCGACTATTAGCTCCTGCGCCGCACCTTGTCTTCCGGGGCGATTGTGAGCGGCTGGCCGGTGCTGGCCTCGACCGCTCGCCGGTAGATTGCTGCTCCGCAGACCACGTCTTGCAGAGCGAGTCCCTGGGACTCGAATAGGGTGATGTCCTCAGACTGTGACCGTCCCGGGGCTCGTCCGGTGAGGATGTCGCCCAGTGTGACGACATTGTGCTGATCCCAGTCGTTCGCGATCAGGTCGCCGCACTCCTGGGCGGCAGTCTCTCGCTCGTCCACCACGACCAGGCTCGTCCGCTCAAGCAGGTGGCGGTCAACCTCCCGTTTGGTGGGGCTGTTAGAGCCGACGGCGTTGACGTGTGCTCCGGGTCGCACGCGTCGACCGTCGAGAACGGGCTCGCTCGACCCCGTGGCAGTGACAACCACGTCGGACTCCGCCGCGTACCCCGCGTCGGCTACCCGCACCTCGATCGGTAGGCAGCGCTGTAGGTCCTCGACGAACCGATCACGGCGCACGGGATCGCGTCCGACGACGTGCACCGTGTCAAGTGCCGTCAGCGTAGCCGCCATGGCCAACGCCTGCGTCCACGCTTGGAAGCCACAACCGAATATGGCCAAGGACGTTGAGTGCGGCCGGGCCAGAGCGCGCGTTGCCACAGCGGACGCCGCGGCCGTTCGCAGCTGGCCTAGCCGGTCGGCTTTGACCACGGCCAGTAGTTGACCTGTGGAAATTGAATGTAGCAGCAGGGTCAGGACGGCTCCCTGCGTGACGTCCTGACGCGCCACCAGATATTCCTTGATCCCGAGGATGTCCAGGCTGGGAGCTGCTGCCCACATTAGGTTCATCGACGTTTCCTGGATCGTGGTCCGCCGCCGTGTGCCGTTGGTAGCGGCACCGTCGGAGAGCAGCCGGAACGCTTGGTCGACGCAGTCGACGGCGGAGGGAAGGGTGAGCAGCGACGAGACGTCCGCGTCGTGCAGGTACAAGGTCACGTCGGTCTCCGAGTCCGTCGTTCCACGAGGCAGAGCAGACCAGCGCCCGCTCGGGTTCTGCATGTTCCAGGCGCAAGTGGATGGTGCTGGGCGGAGTGCTCGGCCAGGCCGTCGACAACGAGACTCATGGGGTACGACAATTGGTAGAGAATGCATTTTGGGCGGCCATGCCGGCAGACAACGCGAAGATCAGCCGGAGCCTGGCCTTCAGAGGCGACAGCGCGCCGGCCGAGATGAGCCCGTCGCCCAGAAGCTGCGTTTCGGACCCTCGGCCGGCGTAGGTGTGCGCCAACACTTGCGGGCTGGCGCACCTGCTGGCGAGGACCACGGGCCGTCCAGTGGCGGCAAGCTGGACGAGGGACTCGGCCAGCAGGGGTGCGACGTGACCACCTCCAGTCCCGGCCACGACCAGGCCGTCGACCAGCCGACCGATGGCGTCGACCACCAGGCCGTCGGCACCGGCGACGGCCCAAAGCAGCTCGACGCGCTGGTCGGGGACTGCGGTGACAGGTAGCCGTTCGCTGAACGTTGCAGGTCCGTGGAGCAGGACGACGCAGCCCTCGACGATGGCGGCGACGGGACCGGCCTGTGGTGAGGCGAACGCGGCCACGCGCGTGCTGTGCAGCTTGGTGACCCAGCGGGCCAGGTGCACCTCATCCTGGTGTACGACAACCGGGCCGTACGCCGCTAGGGCAGGGTCGGTCGCCGCCGTGATCGCCGCGGCAAGATTCGCAGGCCCGTCGGAGCCGGCGTGATAAGGCGGTCGCATCGCGCCCGTGAGAACCACCGGAACGGACGTGTCGATGAGCAGAGCCAGCGCGTAAGCTGTCTCTTCCAAGGTGTCGGTACCGTGAGTGATGACCACGCCGTCCGCTCCCTCGGCAATCTCTTGCTTGACCGCCTCGGCGACTTGGTGCATCAGCTGCGGCGTCATCGCTCGACTGGATGTTCGAAGGACGTCGCGGCTACGGACGCGGACGTTGCAACCGTGCCCCCGCGCCCACTGCGCGAGCTCACCCACTGAGTGCTGTGGGGCGGCCCCCTCGGGGGTGCGACCTGTCGAGATCGTTCCTCCCGTACCCAGCAGGCTGATCGTCGGCATCAGCGTGGTCCTGTCAGAACGTCGGCACAGTCGGCGACGCCGTGCAATGTGGTCAATCGGGGCCACCACAGGGCGGCGTGCTCGTTGCCGACGAGGTGGTCAAATTTCGCGCGCAGCTCGTCGGCACCGAGGGGTCGGCTGTGGTGGCCACGCGGGTTGTCCACGGTCCGGATGATCGTGCCCTCAGCGGTTTCCACGCTCACCCGGGCCGGCGAGGACAAGGGCCACTTGGCCTCCAGATCCGCCGCGGCGTTGACCTTCACCCGCTTGGCCAGTGCCGCGATGTCAGGTCGGAACGTGAAGGCCTCCGGATCGGTGCGGCGCAGCTTGATGGCAGTGGCCACGGCATAGGGCAGCGAGAAGCGACCGGACAGCTCGTTCGGTTGCGGCTGCCGGGCGATCTTCAGATTATTTGCGACCGTCTCCACCTGCACGCGGATGATGTCGTCCGGGTCACCCAGCTCCATCTCCCCGACCGCGTCGATCGCCGTATGGGTCAGCGCGCACGCGCTGTGCAGTTTGAAGTAGTTGCGCGTAATCCCCAGCTGGGGGTAGTCGAGTTCGGCCACGACAGCGTCCGCGTCGACGAGTTCCCCGGCGATGGAGCCATAGGCAACCTCGAGTGTGCGCGCCGAACCCTCGAAACCAGCGCGCACCAGAGTGGCGGCTCGTACACCCATCTGGGCAGCGAGGCCGGTCCACGTGTTACGTGCCGTCGCCCCCTCGTAGCACGCGTCCCACACGGGCAGCAGTGGCGTGGTGCTCGCGACCCGGGCAGCTGCGATGGGATCCACTCCCTGCAGCAGCGCCACGGCAACCGCAGCACCGACCGCTCCGAAATGCCCATGCGGATGCACCGGGTAATTCAGGCGGAAACCCAAGAACAGCCGAGACGTCGCCTCATATCCGGCGAGCACCGCCTGCAGCAGTTCGGCTCCGCTCGCGTGTACCCCCTCAGCGACGGCCAGTGCGGCGGGCACTACGTGCATCGCTGGGTGCCCGGTCGGACGCATGCCCTCGTCCAGTTCGAGGAACGTGCCGGCAGTGGCGTTCAACAGGGCTGCGTGTGCTGCGGACGTCCGCGGTAGGTCACCGGACAAAACTGTCGACGCGGTCGCACCGGTCGGGACGGGGGTCCCCGGCGGGTGCACAAGCGCATCGGCGGTGTCGAGCTCGATCAGGCGAACCATCTGGCTGGACCGGCTGCCGCCGCGGACGACACCAACGGTGTCAGCGATGACGTGCCCGGCGTGCACGACCACATGCTCAGGAACGCGGTCGAGTTCGAGTCCCGCGGCGGCCTCGACTGCCCGCTCCAGCAGGCTCGCCATCATGTGGTGGGCGCGGTGGGTTGCGGGTGCCTGGCCGGCACGAACCGGCCGCGATGCTCACCTACCGGCTTGCCGTCGCGCATGGCGATCTGACCCCGGAGTACCACCTCGGTGGGTAAGCCCGTCAGGCCAAAGCCGTTCCAGGGGCTCACTGGTTGCTTGGCAACGAGGTCCTCGTTGCGGACCGTGCGGGTGGCGTGCGGGTCAACGACCGTCAAGTCGGCGTCGCTGCCGGTACGAATGGCACCCTTGCGCGGGTACATGCCGTACAGGCGGGCCGTGGAGGAGGACATCACCTCGGCGAACCGCTCGGCGGTGGTCTTGCCGCGCATCAATGCGTCAACCATGACCGGCCCGAAGGTCTCACACCCGACGGCTCCCGCAGGCTGGGTGGCGAAGCCCCGCGCCTTCTCGGCCAGAGTGTGCGGAGCGTGGTCGGAGCCGACCGACACGATGACGCCGTCGTTCAGCGCCTGCCAGAGGGCGTCTTGGTCAGCCTGCGTGCGGATCGGCGGATAAACCTTCATCATCGGGCCGATCCGCTCGTAATCGTCGTCAGTCAGTGTCAAGTACTGCGGGCACGTCTCGGCGGTCACCGGAAGGCCGCGGTTCTGCGCGGCACGCACGGTGTCCGCACCCTTCGCCGAAGCCATGTGCACGACATGAAACCGGCACCCGGTAGCCCCCGCAAGCTCGGCGCCGACGGCGATTGTGGTCGCCTCCGCAGTGTCCGGTCGAGCGGTCAACAGGTCGTCGTAGGTCTCGACAGGGTGACCGAGGGATGACTCGCTTGCAGTGAGAATGTCGCGGTCCTCGCAGTGGGCGGCGAGTACCCCACCTGCCCGACCGACCTCCTGAAACACCCTCATCACCACACCGTTATCCGGCGGGAGCAACAAATTCTCGACCGGCTCATCGTCGACGTTGTAGACCAGTTGACGGGTGTCACGCCGCAACGCGTAGCCCCAGAAGATCTTGATGGCGGCCGCACCGGCCTCGACCAGCGGGGCGAGCTTATCGAGGTTGGCCTCGCCGACCGAGATGCCCCATAAACCGAAGTCGACCCAGGCTACCTGCTCGTGCTGGGCGCGACGCTCGTGAAACACGTCGACCGAGTCCACCGGCGGGATGGCGTTAGGCATCTCGATAATCGTCGTCACTCCACCCACGAGCGCGCCGAGGGTCGAGTGCGCGAAGTCCTCCTTCTCGGTCATTCCGGGGTCGCGTGAGTGCACATGCGGGTCGATGAAACCGGGGAACACGAGCTTTCCAGACGCGTCGAGCGTTTCGTCTACCTTGACGTCGACTTCGCGGTCGAGCAGTGCCGCGATTCGGCCGTCCTCGCAGAGGATGTCGACCTCCTGAACACCCTCGGGGGTGACAACCGAACCATTTGCAATCAGCAATCTCATTGTTATATCCCTAGGTAGGCTTTGCGGATTTCGTCACTGCCGCGCAACTCGGCGCAGGTCCCGTTCATGGTGATACGACCATGTTCCATGACGTACGCGTGGTGGGCGTACTTCAGCGCGGCGGTGGTGTTCTGCTCGACGAGCAAGATCGCCGTCCCCGCGGCATGCACTGCCGCGAGTTGGTCGTACATTTCACCGACCAGCTTCGGAGCCAGACCCTGGGACGGCTCGTCGAGCATTAGGAGCCGAGGCCGCAACATGAGCGCGCGGCCTACGGCCACCATTTGCTGTTCGCCGCCCGACAACGTCCCGGCCATCTGCGCGGACCGCTCCTTCAGACGCGGGAACAGCGTGTACACCCGGTCGACGCTGTCCTGACGCTCGGCGCGGTCGCGCCGCAGCCACGCGCCGGCAATGAGGTTGTCGAGCACGCTGAGGGCGGGAAAGATCTGGCGGCCCTCGGGTACGTGCGCGATACCGAGAGCCGGAACTTTGTGTGCCGGCCGCGAACGCAGGTCCTCGCTGTCGAAGTGTGCCTGCCCACTCTGTACGGCGACGGTCCCCGAGATGGCTTTCAGTAGCGTGGTCTTGCCCGCGCCGTTGGCGCCGACGACGGTCACGTAGTCCGTTGGCGCTACTTGCAATGACAAGCCGTGCAGTACCTCAATCCGTCCGTAGCCGGCATGCAAATCGCTGATGATAAGTCCTGTCATTCGCTCACTCCCAGGTATGCCTCGACCACTCGTGGGTGGGTGCTAACGGTCTCGGGCGTGTCCAGCGCGATTACCTGGCCGTAGTCCAGAGCCAAGATCCGGTGTGAGATCTTCATCAGGGCACGCATGTTGTGCTCGATCACGACCAACGTGATGGCGCGCTCGGTGTTGGCCCGTACGAAGCGGTCGAGCATTTCGTCGACCTCGAGCTCGTTGAGGCCTGCCATCACCTCGTCGACAAGTAGCACTGCGGGTTGCAGACTGAGCGCACGCGCGAGCTCCAGCGTGGAGCGCTGTGCCTGGGTGAGGTCCTGTGCGCGAGTGTCCTGGTGAGCCTGCAGACCCCAGAACGTCAGCTCGTCCCTCGCCGCTTCTCGTGCCTGGGCCAAACCCCCGTGGCGGGTCAGCGCCGCGACGGCGACGTTGTCCAGTGCCGTCATCTCGCCAAAGATCTGCACGGTCTGCGAAGTCTTGGCCACGCCACGAGCCACGACCGAATGCACCGCCATGCCCACGATATCTGCGTCACGGAACCAGACGTGACCCGATACAGGGGGGACGACGCCGACGATCGCATTGAACAGGGTCGACTTGCCGGCGCCATTGGGCCCGATCACCCCGAGGATTTCACCCTCTTCGACCTCGAAGCTCACCGCTTTGAGCGCGTGCAGGCCGCCGAACCGCTGGTCGACGGACTCGAGTCGGAGGATGGCGGTCACTTGCCCTCCCGTGTCGCGATTCGCCAAAGGCTGTTCAGCCAGCCGCCGATGCCGCGTGGCTGCACCAGAATCAGGACGATTAGCAGCAGCCCGTAACTGAGCTGACCGAGAGCCGCCGCGTTGCCGGTCAGCTGCTGGGAAGCCACCTCCCCGAGGGGGATGAGGATGAGCGCCCCGACCAGGGGCCCCCACCAGTAACTAACGCCCCCTACGATCGCGAAGAGCGCCATGTTGACGGAGGTGTTGAAGGAGAACGCCGTGTCCGGGTCCAGGAACTGCAAGAACGATGCGTACAGCGACCCGCACAGCGACACGATCACCGCCGATAGCACCAGTGACTTCATCTTGGCACGGAACAGGTTCACCCCGGCCAGAGACGCGGCCTGCGGGTTGAGACGGATGGCGTCCAACTGCAGGCCGAGTCGGGAGTACCGGACTATGCGAGCGACCGCCAGCGCTCCGATGAGCAAGATCGAGGCGAGGTAAAGGTAGGGTGCGGTGAAGTTGAACTGCAGGTTCTCCAGCCCGGAGGGAAGGATCGGCAGCGTGATACCGGCCGGCCCACCGGTCAGACCCTTCCAGTAGCGCGCCACAATATCGAAGATTTGCAGCAGCGCCAGCGTACCCAGAGCGAAATAGTGCCCGGAAAGTTGAAACGTCGGCCAGCCGATAACCAGAGCCGCAACCACCGAGACGACGATGCCAGCTGGCATCGCCAGCCAGGGGCTGAGCCCCAGATTTCCCTGGAAAATTGCTACAGCGTAAGCACCCACGCCGAAGAAAACCGCGTGGCCGAGGGAAACCTGGTTGGCGTAACCGCCCAGCACATTCCATCCAACGGAGGCTGCACCGAAAATGCACACCAGTACCAGGATGCGCACCTGATACTCGTTCGCCAGGTACTGCGGCGCGAGGAACAGGGCGAGCACTCCAAGCAAAATCAGCGTCAGCGTCGCATACCTGCCGATCCGCCGACCGGGTGGTGACTGCGCGCTAGCCTTGGGCTCTTGCACGTCTAACACGCTTGAAGACACCTCCTGGAATAAGCACGAGAACACCAATGAACACAAGGAACACGACGAGGTTCTGCAGCTCGCTGGACAGCACCATCGTGGTCAGCGACTGGATGACACCGATCGCCAGGCCGGCCAGGATCGCTCCGCGCACCGATCCCAGCCCCCCGAGCACGACCACGGTGAACATGATCAAGATGTATTGCTGACCCACGAACGGGTAGACGACGGTGTACGGCACGATCGCCGAGCCGGCCAGCGCAGCCAACCCCACCCCGATACCGAACGCCACCATGTACATGACCTTGGGGTTGATCCCGAGTAACACGGCAGCACCGCGGTTCTGCGCGGTGGCACGCATGGCCTTCCCGAAATTGGTGCGGTTCAAAAACAGTGCGAGCAGGGCGGCCACGACCAGGGCGTACACGGCGGCGTACAGGTAGGTCTCGCTGAAGGCGAGGGTGCCGATGCTGACGAAAGCGGTCTGGTAGCTGGTCTTGACACTGCGGAAGTCGTTACCCAGCAGGGCAGCCGCGCCGTTGGCCATGACGAGTCCTAGGCCCACCGTCACCATCACTTGTGCGATCGGTGGCGCCTTGATGATGGGCTCAATAAGAAGCCGCTCCAAGACGGCACCGATCACGAACACGATCAAGCCGACGATGGGCGCGGCAAGGAGCGGGTCGATGCCGAAGCGGGTCGAGGCAATGTATCCGCCGAACATACCGACCATCAGGAACTCCGCGTGCGCGAAGTTGACGATGTCCATCACCCCGAAAACCAGCGTCAAGCCGACCGCGATCAGGCCGTAAATGCTACCGATCATCAGCCCGTTCGCCAATGACTGCAAGAACTGCATGCGCCTACCGTCTCGTCGCCGTGACTACTTTTGGCCGTTCCAGATTGGCTTATTAGTGGTGATATCTGAAGGCCATACACCGACCAATTCACCGTCCTGCCACTGCACCATAAGCGGCTTGGCGAAAGTGTTCGCTCCGGCTGCGTCAAACTTGATCTTGCCGCCTGGCATCGTTCCTGCCGCACCAGCGTCGAAGACATCGGCATGGAGTCCTTTGGCTAAAACCTGAGGGTCCAAGGTAGGGTTCTTCTCAAGAGCCTGAGCGAAAACGTAGACCGCTGCCGCATTGTCGTGAGCCTCCTGCGGCATGGGCTCGCCGTACTTCTGCTGGTAGGCCTTACCGAGGTCGCCATACTTGCCTGGGTCGCTGGTGTCGATGCTCAAGACGCCATTGACCTGATTCCCGAGACTCTTTTTAAAGTCGGGGGTAATGTAGCCCCCAACGCCGCCGATAATCGGGATGGTGCTGCCCCGCGAGCTGAACGCGCGAGCGAGCAGTACACCGTCGGTGACGTAGGCGACGGAAAAGATGGCGTCGGGTTTAGCGGCAAGCACCTTCTCGGCGACCGGCCCTGCGTCGGAGATGGTCGGGGAGTACGACTCGTTAGCAACTACATCGATACCCGACTGCCGCGCCTGATCTTGCAGACCCTTGGCTTGACTCTCGCCGTAGGCATTGTTGGCGTAGACGATCGCAGCTCGCTTGATATCCTTGCCTGCGGCTTTGGCGATAGCAATTGCGTACGCCATCTGCGCCGCCCCGACAGCCGAGGCCTTGGCAGGCAGCTGGAACAGGTACTTGTAATTCTGCGACGTCAGCTCGTCACTGAACGCGGTCGTCAGCAAGGGGACCTGCTTTCGCTCGGTCACTTGCGCAACAGTCACGGTCAGTCCGCTAGCGTATGCGCCGATGACCGCCAGCGGTGGGGTTCCCTTACTGACGAAACTGGTCGCCGCACTGGCAGCTTTGGCTGGGTCGCTCGTCGCGTCTGCAATATCGAGTTTGATTTGGGCACCGTTCATAGACTTAATGCCGCCCGACTTGTTGATTAGATCCGCCGCGAGTTCAATCCCCTGACGTGAGTTGTTGCCGTTCTGGGCAGTCGAACCCGTCAACGGTAGAATGACGCCGAGATGCACCTCTTTGGCGTTTTTCGGATCGCCGGATGATCCGCTGCCGGCGGCGCCCCCACAGGCAGCCAACAGTACGGCCGTGACCGCGGCCAACGCGACGAGGGGCAGTAGCGGTCGCCGACGTCTTGCGGTCTTCCTTGGGTTTACTCCACGAACCATGGTTGTTACCTCGTGCCTTCAGTTGGACGGAGCGGAACGTGTTTGATTTGTCGCTGTGCCCGCGCTGCGACCGGCGATGCGCCCGAAGACTGCGCCGTTGGTGAGTCCGCTGCCACCGGGATAGTTAAAGTAGAAGATTCCTCCGACGAGTTCGCCGCACGCATACAGACCTGGAATCGGCGCACCCTCGGCATCAATCACCTGGGCGTCCGTGCCGATGCGGACCCCGCCAAAGGTGAAAGTGATGCCGCACGTGACCGCGTAAGCCTCAAACGGGCCCTCGTCGAGAGTGTTGGCCCAGTTCGATTTGGGCAGTGCCAGAGCTGTCGTACGGCGGCCGTCTTTGGTGTTCGGGTTGAAAGGTGTTTCTTGGGCAACCGCCGCGTTGTAGTCGCGGACAGTGCGTAGGAAGGTATCCGCGTTGACGCCCTCCAACTTGGCGGCGAGTTCCTCGAGAGTGTCGGCCTTGACCTTCGTTACCTCGCGGATGCGGTACTCGTCGCGGAGCAGGTGCGTCACCTTAGCGTCGAAGACCTGCCACGCGAACTGACCGGGCTGCGCCAGAATCTCGCGACCGTACTTGGCATACGTGTAGTTCCGGAAGTCCGCACCCTCGTCGACGAATCGCTCCCCGGCGGCATTGACCATGATGCCGAATGGGTAGCTGTGTTTCTGGAACGAGTCGCCGATCGTGAGATCGCCAAACGGTGGAGCGTTAAGCTCCCATCCCACGGCATGGCAGCCGGACCAGTTGCCCCACGGCATGGCGTTGGCCTCCAGGGCCATGCGTATTCCGTCTCCGGTGTTGAAGCGGGTGCCGCGCACCTTCGCCATGTCCCAGCCGGGGCCGAGATAGCGGGTGCGCCACTCGACGTTGGACTGAAACCCTCCGCTGGCCAGAACGACGGCGCCAGCCGCCACCTGCTGGGTTACCCCACCCTGACGGACCCGAACTCCGACGACGCGGTTCTCGTCGGTGACCAGCGACATGACGCGAGCGCCGTACTCGATGGTGATGTCAGCTCCGAGCGCGGCGACGCTAAGCGACTCGACCAGGCCAGGCCCACCGCCTTTGGTCTCCAAGGTGAGACCACCCCAGAAGGTGAACTTACCGTTCAGGTTGAACGCTTGGCGCCCATAAATCGGTAGGAACTGCACGCCGTTTTCCCGCATCCAGCGCAACGTGGCGAAGCTGCTCTTGACGAGTACCTCAACCAAGTCCGGGTCGGCGTGCGACTCCGTGACCCGCTCCATGTCTTCGAAGAACTGAGTTTCGGTGTAGGAACCGAAGTCCGTGGTCTGACGCTCTTGATCGCTCAAGTCCGGCACGAGCTGGAGGATGTCCTCGACGCCGTCGTAGGCGAAGCGCATCGCGCCGGCGGTGAATGCCGTGTTGCCGCCCCGCTCATCTTTGGGTGCGCGCTCGAGTACGAGCACCGTGGCGCCGGTCTCTCGTGCAGCCAGCGCCGCGCACAACGCGGCATTGCCTGCACCAACGACGACGACATCGTACGAACTGTGCATGTGTACTCCGGCGAGCTAGGGAACGAAGTTCGGTATACCGAGGTATACAACCGCTTTTGAGTCAGGACGTCAAGAGTCTGGGGAAGATTTTGGGACGCGCAGAGCCACCCGGGCGGCGGGCTGTCAGGGCAGGCATCCGCGTACGACGCGCTGAGCCCTAGAAGGACAACAGCACGGAGGAACTACTGCGTCTGCCGGATCATTCGCAGACGCAGGTCCCGCGCTGCGGCCATGTGGCTGCTGCTCAGCGTCCGGGCCCGCTCTGCGTCGCGATCTCGAACCGCATCCAGTATCGCGGCGTGTTCAGTCACCGCGGACTCCCAACGGCCGGGCTGGCTCACGGTGGGCTCCGGATACCGTCGGATATGGATTTCGAGCCGCCCGAGCAGGTCATACAGGGTCGAGTTGTGACTCGCCTTCCAAAGCCTGTCATGAAAGACGTGGTTGCTGGCGGACATCTCAGCTGGCGTGCGGATCAACTGCTGCCCCATACCCTCGTGAGCGCTTTCGAGTAGGGCAAGGTCATAGTCGGTCCGGTGACGAGCAGCCCACTCGGCAACCATGCCCTCAAGGACGACGCGGCAGTCGTAAATCTCGAGGACCTCCTCAGGAGTCGTCACGCGGACAACCAGCTGCCGCCCAACACGTTGGAGCATGCCGTCCTGCTCGAGACGTCGCAGCGCCTCCCGGACCGGGGTTCGGCTCACCCCATATGCCTCTGCGACGACCGTTTCGACGAAAACAGTCGAGGGGCGGTAGTCACCGTTCAAGATGGCTGTACGCAGGCGCTCGTACAGCGAAGCGTCTGCCAACGCAACGTCCCGCGGGTACACCATGTGCAAGACGATAGCCGCGCCGGACGTTTCTGGGAGTCCCTGCGGTTCAGCGGAGGGTCAGGTGCGTCTGAGAGATCCGCCGCCCGGCCTCAGCGGTGGGTGGCCAGGACTGTCGGCAGGCCGCCGCGATCCAACGGGCGTCCGGTGAGGCGCTCCGGTGAGAGGAGGATGCCAATCTGCTCAGGCGAGAGCAGGGCGTTCTCGAGCACTAACTCGGCGACGCTGCGTCCGTCCGCGAGGGCGGCTTAGGCTATTGCGGTGGTGACTAGTGTCGTGCGGCCACGTTGGAGTCGACGCCGAGGAACGCGACGCACTGGTCGCGGTCATCGATGGCGGCTCGCAGCGGGTTATCGAAGTCCTCGATGGGGCGGATCTGGCGGGCGTTCGAACTCAAGCCGCACTGCACCGAGGGGTTCAAGCTGTCCAACGATCCGCTGTTCGTGAACAAGGTCTTCGACGTGATCGGGCTGTACCTGAACCCGCGTGCGCCACGAAGCGCTGATGATTTGAGCGGAGGTGAGAGACCTTCGCCGCCGGACCTGTCGCAGCAGGGTCGGTGAAGCTGGGGGCAGCCTGTTCCGGGAGGTGCCGGAAGGGGTGGGAGCAGCCCCGACAAAGCCGGGACGCGTCAGTACTG
>JAABUI010000641.1_pt1 | contig 24285 bp, 22 predicted proteins | sample 5559111 | NCBI WGS metagenome assembly JAABUI01 (sample SAMN10711870, study PRJNA513365) | rock metagenome | isolation source: Antarctica rocks | place: Antarctica: Victoria Land, Buttleship Promontory
TTCCCGGGTCAGCTGCTTGCGTCGGTCCGCTGGTCTCCTTCGGGCGGATGTTCTGGTTCCGGATGGCTGGGTGCCGGACATCTCGATCCCGGACGTCTGGTGGGGTGTCTGGGTGCTGAAAGTCTGGCGGCGCCCGGCGGCCGGTTGCACAAGGGCGCGTAGCTCAGCGGAAGAGCTCCCGGTTTACACCCGGGCGGTCGGCGGTTCGAATCCGTCCGCGCCCACCAAACAAGCAACGTTAGAACCACGGACCAAAGAGATGACCCGGTAGCGAAAGCTGCCGGTTTTTCCGTTTTGTCCCGCCTCTCCCGCGTCCCCCTCGTTGTGGTCGGAGTAGAGAACCGGTTCAAAAACGCTCGCTGGTGCCGGTTGCCCAATCTCGACCCGCGCGGTCGTCATTGCCTCGAACAGCTCGGTCCTAGCTACCGACCCAATCGCCGGCTGCCCATCCTCGATCGTAAAGAACACCTTGTCGAACCATGCTTGGTTGTAGTCGCGGCGGATCGAGTCGCTGGCCCGCGCGTAGGCGGACCCACAGTTCGCCAGCAGTCCGGTGGCGTGCTCGATGATCTGCTCGTGCCTGCCGGTCGTCGTACGTAGAGCTGCTCGTTGCGTCTCAGCAGTGGCCAGCTGACGTCCCAGCTCACCTTGCTTGTCGCGCGCGATATCGTCAGGAACGGTTCCGTCCATCGCCTTCTCGGCCCACTTGCGGCGGTCTCGCCTAATTGATTCGATCCTGAGATCGAGTCGTTCTGCTTCGGCAGCGGTCGTTTTCGTGAAGTCCGCTAGATCGGCCAGCAGGCCCGCCCGCAGCTGCGTCAGTTCGTGGTCAGCCAGACGCTCATGCTGCCACTGCTCAATGAGCAGATCCTCGACGACTTCATCGGCCAGGTAGGGCAGCTCGCAGCCGTTCTTGTAGGTGTGGCGCCCCATGCAGGCCCAGTAGCCGTAGTGGGCGCCAGCTCGTCCCTTACTCAGCATGTAGATCAATTTTGACTGGCACAGGTCGCAGTAGACCGTCCCCGCCAGATAGTGCTTGCGTCGATAGGAGCGCTCACCGGACTGGCGGTGTGCGGTCAGCACGTTCTGGACCTGCTCGAAGAGTTCCGGGGACACCAGCTTCGGGTGCTTACCGTCGTGCTCCAGGCCGCGCCATGTCACAACGCCCATGTAGTAGGGGTTCCGGAGCATCGTCTGCAGTATCTTCGCTGGCACCGGCTTCGCCGGCCGGGTGGCTGTGGGCCGAGTCAGCAATCCGCGTACTTCCAGCTCGTGGGCCAGGCGGTTCAGACTCCAGTCTCCGGTGGCGTACACGGTGAAGGCCCAGATGACGTGCGGTGCTCGTCCAGCATCGATTTCAATAGTGCGGTTCTCTCGGCCGTTGACGACCGTCCGCACATTCAGGTAGCCGATTGGAGCCATCGACGGCGTTCCACCGGCCTTGACCTTCTGCTCCGTGCCCTTAATGACCTCGGTTGCCAGGTTGTCGGAGTAGAAGGCAGCGAGTCCGGAGAAAATCGTGTGCATCAGCTTGCCTTGTGGCGTTTCATCGATGTTCTCGGTGACAGAGACCAGGTTCGCGCCGCTGCTCTGAATGGCGAGGGTGATCTGGACGTCGTCGGCGCGGTTGCGGGCGAGTCGGTCGATCTTGTGGACGATCACGGTCTTCGTGGGGTGCTCGGCTAGGTAGAGCAGCATCTTCTGAAGCTTGGGCCGATCGGCGGAGCGGGCGGACTCCCCGGCATCGATGAACTCGCGGGCCACAGGCAGCCCTAGCTCCGTTGCTCTGCGGATGCATGCCTCTCGTTGGGCGGGAATAGAGAATCCCTCCACTTCGCCACCGCGTTCGGCCTGCTCCTTGGTAGAGACGCGCAGGTAGATGACGGCCTCGCTCCGCGAGGGTCCGGATCCTCCTGCCCAGCGAGTTCGTCGGCTGGCTGTGGTGCTCATGCAGTTGCTCCTCTGGTGCAGAAAGTGGACGAAGCACGGGAGGGCGCGATCCACCATCTCGGTGCCGACGTCGATTGGTGGCAGCCTTCCAGCGGCTGCCTGAGCCCGGTCTGGTCAAGGCGGACGGCGATGGCCTGCTCGCTGACGTCGAACAGCCTGGCGAGGTCGTGCACTTTCTGTACGCCATGGCCCCAAGCGCTCTTAAGAGCCCGGCGGGGCACCAGAACGCAGCCAGCAAAGTAGTCAGCGACCAGCTCGGCCTGGACTGTGGCCTTGTGCCGGGCGTCGCCCGGATACAGGCGAGCCGCCGACCCGTGATCAATGATGTGCTTGTACTCGTGAAACAACGTGAAACGCTGCCGGGCGCGGGACTGCCGAGTTGACAGCTCGATGATCCAGCACCGGCCGTTCCAGAAGCTGAGCCCGAAGCTCGGCAGGTCATCCGAATACTCGATCCGAATACGAGGTAGTTCGGAAATAGTCTCGTTGAGCACTGGAAACTCGTCGATATCAAGCACCTGTAGTAGCTGCGACGCTTGAAGTTCGGCCACGCGCAGCGCTTCTTCAAAGGTCACGCCGCCGCGGTTCGGGATCAGATAACGCAGAACCTGCAGCACGCTCCAACCTGATGTTCTCTGAATTATGTCATTCATGTTATGCCTCCTTTCATTATTCCGGCATGAGTGGTTTACTCGTGTTCGTCTTCTCCTGGTCTTGGTCCGCTGAACTGGTCAGTGTGCATGCCGTGCTTTTTGGCAAGTTTCGTGAAGTAGGCTTGCAGTTCCTGAACTGCCGATTCCGGCATGTCACCGTACTTGCTCCGCAGGTAGGGTGTCAGGCTTGGCAAACCCTTAGGCTGCACGTAGCCGATGCTCGTGAAGACATCGGCTAAGTCCAGCTCAAGGACATCTGCCAAAGCTTTCAATGTCTCCGGGCGGGGGTTGGGAATGATTCCCTGCTCGAGCCGGACGATGTTGCTGTTGGTGATACCGCTCCGGGCACCCACCTCTCTAATAGACAAACCTAGCTTGACTCGGGCGGCTTTCAACAATTGTGCAAGGTGCGATGCGGCATCGGGACTCATTTGGGAATACTCCTCGGTTATGTCTGATATCTCCATTTTATACCAGATGATGCACAAATGCAGCACCCTGTGTCGATTCCACAACATAGGTCAGCCTCTCCTAGATATCGCCCCGGAATACGCAAATTCGGCTTCCCGAGGTATGCGCTATTTGAATTGCGCCTTCCAGCCACAGGTCGTTGGCCAGGCTCCGGCCGCTGAGCAGCGTGTGTCGGGCGACGTCCGGCGGTAGGACGGAGTCCACCAGCGCTTGCCAGCCCATCTCCTCCCAGAGCTGTTCGCCGTAGTCGTCCAGACTGGCGTATTGCCCCAGGTATGCATCCCGGAACTCCTGCACGAGCGAGTCGGGATTTCGCGGTTCGGGTAGACCATTGATGTCGACCCAGGCCGCGAAAGCGTCGCCGTACTCGACGATGCCCAGTGCCACCGCGTTGATGTACTCGGGGTCTTCGAGCTCGCCAAGCCGTATGTTGCCGAAGCCTTCGTAGTCGTGGATCGCCCAGTCGCCGGAGGTCTCGCCCTCCGCCTGGAGCACTGGCGAGTGCCGCAGCATGGTGGCTATCCGGATACGGATCTCCTCCGGGTCATGCGTGGCGTCGATCCAGGCACCGTGATACTTGCCAGCGTTGTAGTCCGCCAGGCTGGCGACATAGATCTCTGGAACGCCCTCGTAGACCTTGTCAATGTCCGGATCGCGGCCCGGCTCGATCGTGGCGGCGTAGGGGTGGCCGTCCGATTCGTCCGGGTTCCAGCCGAACGGTCGCTCCGACGTGATTGCTTGTGGCGCTGACGGGATCACCGGGTCGTCTGACTCCGGTTCATGTTGCTGTGGTTGCTTTTCCATTATTTGGCCTCCTCTCCTTCAACTTGTTGTTCGTGGAATATCTGGCAAGGGCGGACGGTGAGGACTGAGCCGGAATGAATCCCGCTTGTTCTCGAACCGTCCGTCCCTTGCCAGGGTGTGCACCGAGCGGTGCTTTAGCTGTCCGCGCTACCGGTCAGCTCGTACTGCGACCGTCACCTCCGTTCGTGCTCCGGGACGCCTGCGACTTGCGGGAAGTCGTCGGTGCCGGTAGAGCGGTGAGCGCTGCAGTGCGTTCGTGCTCCACGGCAGCAGCCATTCCGTCTGTCGTGATCGGGAAGACCGGATCAGTCGGACTGGTCTTGTCCGGCGTATTGCCAAACAGCCGGGCGAAGGACTCCTTGCGGGCGGCAGCTTCGCGTTCGATCTCGGCGAGAGCATCGTCGGCTTTGCTGGCCAGTTCCGGTGACGCCTTGACTGACGCGACGTGCGCCCGGCAGGCCTCCAATACTTCCGCCTGAAACGACGTCCCCCGCAAAGACGCGATGAGCGCCATGTCGGCATGGATGTCCGCTTCAAAACGGATGCCAAGTGTTTTCACTCGGCCATTGCTGATGTCGCTGTCCGGAATGGACATTGACGTACCTCCTCGGTGCTGTTGCGACTGGAGTGGATCTGCCCTTCTGGCAGTTCGCTTGGTTGACTTCAGCCGCAGGACACCGACGAGGCGGCATTGCGGGAAAGAGCACGGCAGGCGGCGACCTCATGCCGCCCGCCGTTCAGGAGTCGCACCCTGGCGCCGTACCCGGGCCGCTGCGATGCGCTGGTTGGCCAGCGCTGCGAAGTCGGGGTTGAGTTCGATGCCCAGCCAGCGCCGACCATGCTGTTCGGCGGCGACAGCCGTGGTGCCGGCGCCCATGAACGGGTCGAGCACGACGCCGTCCGGTGGGCACCCCGCCAGGATCGCTCGGCGGGCCAGCTCGATGGGGAAGGTGGCATGGTGGGCGCCACGGAACTTGGAGCTCGGAATGGTCCAGACATCGCCAGGATTCTTGCCGAGCGGGTGGCCGACGAGGCCCCGGTCGTGCAGCCCGTCCAACCCGGACGCGTTGTCACTGTTGGGGCCACGCCACGCTTCGCGGGCAGGTCGAGTTCGGACCGCCGCCCGACCACTACGCGCAGTCGTGCGGTGAGCCATTCGAATGGCATCGAGGTCGAAGTGGTACCGGTCAGCGTGCGCGAAGACGTAGACATATTCGTGCCCGCAGGTGAAGCGGTCACGCACCGAGCTGGGCATCGGATTGGCCTTGGCCCAAATGATCTTATTGCGCAGTATCCAGCCGGATTCGAGCAGCCGGGCGGCGACACGTTCGGGACCGAGCAGCAGGCTCTTCCGCGCAGCGCCCTGGCTGAGATGCGTCGAGTAGCTGTCACCGAGGTTGAGCCAGAGTGTGCCCGTGGGCCTCAGGACGCGCTTGAGGCCCGCCATGACAACGGTCAGTTCGTCGACCCACTGGTCGACGTGTGGCTCCAGCCCAATCTGGCCGTCGGCTTGGTAGTCGCGCAGCCGGAAGTACGGCGGGCTGGTCAGCACCATGTCGACGGAGTCGTCCGGAATATCGGCCAGCCGCTTGGCCGCGTCCCCGATCAGGATCTGGCCGAGCGGCAGCCCGCTCGGTGTACGGCTCATGACGTACCTCCGAAGACGACGTCGAGCAACGTCCTCGGAGTACAGATGCGGTACAGGTCGTCGTCCAAGCTGGTGGTACGCGCAATGGCGGCAGTCAGCCCATCGACCCGCCGACCGTCCGGCACGATCCACAGCACCAGCGGGAATACACCGGCCGATTCCTGCTCGATGCCCTGGCGGCGATAGGCCTCGTACTGGCGGCATTGGCCAAGCAGCGTCGGAATGCTCTCGGTGCCACGGTCGACTTCGATGAACCAATGGTCCTCGAACTCGGCCAGCTCGCCACTGGCTGTCCGTACGATGGTGACGGCATACAAGTCCGGCTTGAGCGTTTCCTTTTGGCCCCCGCTTCCGAGGTAGCTGCGCCAGGCGATGGGCTCGATCTCGACGGTGCCGAGTTCCAACTTCCGGCTGCGGTCGGCGTCGAGCAGTTGCAGCCGGGTGTCAGCGATGGCCAAATAGTGAGCGATGAAGCGTTCGCTCGGTTCGCGGACTCGGCCGACTGCGCCGAGGCCAGCACGCAGGTTAAGCAGTCGTTTGCCGGCGCTGGTCAGCATCCAGATCGAGGAGGCCGAGCCAGCTTGCAGGCCACCGACGCGGCGGATCGGTCGACCAAGAAGCGACCAGTTCTCGAGCCGCGCCAGGACGCGCCGACAGGTTCGGCTGCCCGAGGCGGCAGTGGCGTGTTCGTGAAACAGGAAGCGTTCGAGGTGATGAGTCGTCAGGTAGCGGTGGGCAGCCAGCAACTCCAGAACGGCCAGGTCGCGGGCAGCAAGTTGTTCGTGGAGGTCGAGCAGAACGGAGGTGCCAGGTCCACGTGTCGGACGAGCTGATCGTCCGGTCCCAGATAGTTCGGAGGTAGTGCCTTCGGGTAGTCCGGCTGCGCCACGACGCTCGGGAGACGTCATAACGAACCTCCGTCCGTCGTATCCTTCGTGGCAGCAAATCGTTCAGATCTGGCCTTGACCAGGTATGACTGGGGCGCGGTCAGGGAGGTCACTGGCGGGCCGATCGGCAGCGCGGCCGGTATATCCGCCCCTGAGGCCGGCGCTTGCGTCTCATGTCCCGAGCATGTGCGGACGGCCATCATGGGGTCCTCCGGCGACGGCCAGGTGACGGGTTCGAGGCATCTGTAGCGGCAGCCGCATTGCTGGCGGTCGTGGTGAGCAGACTGGCGAAGTCGACTTCGATGTCTGTCAGGCTGCGGCCGTAGCGGCGGCGACTGCGGGCCCGGATGTCGGCCGGGTCGCTGGTCGGTTTCGGCGGTGGCAGCGTCACGCCACTGGCCCACGGTTGGACGGCGTTGCCGCGCATTAGGGAGGCGTAGATGTGGAAGGCCGGCAAGTTACTGAAGTCCTCGGCCGAGACGACACTCTGCCCGGCGGCCATCGAGCGGGCATCGGTAGTGCCGAGTTGGAAGGCGATGCGCGAGCGGGCGTTGGACTCGAAGGCGGCGCGCATGGTGGCCGGCAACTGTCCACAGTACTGGTGGGCGAGATGCCAGGAAGCTTTGAGCGAGCGACTCGTCGCCAAGGCATCCGCCAAATCGCTGATTCGCAAATAATCTTGGACCTCATCGACGTAAATCATCAGCGGCACGCGGTCGGTTTCCGCGAGCGCACGGCGTTCACGCAGCGCCAGCCACAAGTCGGACAGGACCAGGGCACCGAGCAGCTCAGCCGTTTCCGGTCCGACGACACCCTTCTGCAGCGGTACCAGCAGCACCTTGGGGTGATTGGCATCGCCGAGCACGACGTCGCGGATGTTGAACTTCGGCTTGCGCTGACCAAGTACCGCCCGGAGATGGGGTCTCAGTAGTGGGCGGAGCTTGTTGGATAGTGGCGCGATGACCTGCGAGCGGGCATCGTCAGATAGCGAGTCGAACCACTGCCAGAACGGACCGGCGGCGATCGGGTCGCGGCGGATGACGTCCTTGGTCAGCGAGCGCCGGAAGCCGGTGTTCGTCAGCAGCAGCGGCAGCATGACGAGCGAGGCGTCGCCGTCGTCGCCGTGGCGGGCGAGCACGTTCAGGCAGTTGGCCAGGATGTCAGTACTTCGTGGTCCGAGCGAGCCGGCGGAGCCGTCGCCGTACAGCGCCTGGAACGTCCCCAGCAAGCCGTCGGCTACCAGTTCCGGTGAGCGGCCGTGCCGGGCCAGCGGGTTGATTCCCACCGGTGACTGATCGGTGCAGTCGAGCACCACGATGTCGTCGCGGCGACTGGCCGGGATGCGTGCCAGCAAATCGGTGACAAGGTCGTTCGGTTCAACGACGACGACGGGTCGGCGAGCCTCAAGATCTTCGCAGATCAAGTTGAGCATCGCTGTCGATTTTCCAGTGCCGGTCGGGCCGAGGAACCAGCTGTGGCGGGCCGAATCAGTCACCGAGTAGCCGAGCAGCCCAGTGATACCGGGCGCCAGAGGTTTGCCGATGATCCGGTCGCCGGCCACGGCCAGCTGCGCTGGCGCCACCTGCTTCGGGTGCAGCGGCGGCATGCCAGGCAGATCAGTGTCGCCGATCGGCCAGGCGCTAAGGGTCACTGCCTCGTTGACGTTCAGACGGAGCGGCCAGCGCCAGGGCACCGTCGGGGTATTGAGACGAGAGACCGAGTCGTGAACGAGACGAGCTTGCAACCCCGGCGCTTCGGCGGTGCGGATAGCTGAGTGGACGCCGAGAATGAGGGCTTGACGCCGATCAGGGCTGCTGGCTGAAGCACCGATGCGGACGGTTGCGGCGAAGCCGTGTCCGCCCACCTTGTCGCGAAGCGCCGTCCGCTTCTCCGGGTCGATCGTGCCGCCATTGCCGTTCCAGGCGATGGCGTACCAGGGTTGTACGACGGAGGACGGGCTCTGGTTCGATACGGCCAGCGGAATGCGGCGAGGCCCGAGTACAAGCTGAAGAACTAGTCGCTCCGAACCCACTGTCGCCGTCAGGGCTCCGAGCAACTGCTGCACCGTAAGCTCCGGGCTATCGGAACCAAGCGCGCGGTGCCGAGTCGAAAGGCGAATGCGACGTGCGACGTCAACTGGATGGCGCACCTGAATCTTGGGGAGGTCAGTCAGCTGGACGTCCGGTATCGCAGAGGTCAGCCGACGTTCGACGCCGGCGAGGGCGACGGCAAGCGTGCCGAGCATGTACACAACGCCGGTCTTGTCCGCCCGGGCCTCGAGGAAGATGACGGGGGAGTACTGGTCGGCAGCCAGCGCTCGGATGGCGCCGATCGGCTGATCGAGATCAATCGGCCGGGACCAGTGGATCTGACGCCAGGATAAAACGTCAGTCATCTCCGCTTCCTTCCGGTTCATCGTCGGCAAGATCGGGTTGCCGGGCAAGATCTCGTGCCGCAGCGTCGACTTCGGCCTGTCGCTCGGCTTCCGCTTGCGCCATGGCGATCGCGACGACTGCCCGGCCTAGCTTGCCGAGGTCTGGGTTCTGGCGCCTGAGCGTGCGAATCCCGATCTTGTGCTTGTCGCGACCCTGACGACGCTTCGTCGTCGGTCGCGCGTCGCCGCGGCCTCCGATTGGTGTTGGTGAATAGTGATTCGACATGGTTTACCTCCTTTTGTTATGTAGTTGAGTAGCCGACAAATGCCCGATTCGGCGTCTTCGCTGCATGTATGCAGCAAATGGCTACGTCCTACTATCTGCTGCATTAGTGCAGCGGTCAACGAGAATTGCCGATTCCACAACACCGACCGGAAGAACTCGAAAGAAGGACATAGTGCCAGTTATACGAATGTCCGGCTGCGGCACTACATCGCTGCAGCCGGACATTCGCGGGGGGTGTGCTGGTATTACCAGCCTTGATGGCGGGACCGTAGCCACGTAACCAAGCTGATCACCAGACCGATGACGCTGCCGATGGCCAGTATGCCGACCCAAACACCGGTGATTAGCGAGACCGCCTCATTGACCGCCCATGCCGCCAGTAATAGAACCAGAGCGCCAGACAACAGACGTCCCGGCAGCCCCGATAGCCCATGACCGGGCCCGCTGGTCACAGCGTCACCGACCGGACCCGCGAGTGAATCGGTCGTCAACCGCCGCCAGCATCGAGGTGATGGCGACCCGGCTCGCCTTACGCATGCGCTGGTCGGCGGCCTGTACGACTAACGCTCGTTGCAGTGCTGCACGACGGGCGTTCCGATCAGTGACTGCCCGGTCGATCTCCTTCGCGGCCAGGATCGCGACCGAGACCAGTAAGGAGATTCCCAGAACGACCACGACTGCCGTCATGCCAGTCGACCGAGTGCCCGTGCCGTATCGATGACGATGCCGGTCATGGCTAAGGCATGGGCATGGGCATCGGCGACGGCCGCCAGCCGACCACTGGCGTTCGGCACCGTGAGGGCCATCTGGACCTCAGTCTGCGAGACGGCAGCAACATGCTGCATGGCCCGCGCGGCGATGGACGTAACGCCGTCGGTGACGGCTTCACGCCGCTGAACCGCGACGTCGATCTGCGCGAGCGCGACTGCGCCGCCGGCCTCGATGCTGCCGAGCTGGCGGCCCAGGGCTTTGGCGACGCGCGGTGATAAGGAACTGCCCGGTGAACCGTAGCCACCGAACGGAACGAGATTGGACATGGACTTTCCCTTCATGGGTTCTGCCGAAGTCCCGGATGGACCTGGCGTCATCCACTAGTCAAGTCCGGACCTCGGGGTGGCAGAACCGGTCGAACCTGGAAGAATCTTTGAAGAAACTTGGAACGAGAGGACGTTGCGTCACATGGCCCTGGACCCAGCCAAGCTCCGAGCTGAACTCCGTGGGCTGCGCCGTGAGCAGGGGCGTACCTTGACCAAACTGCTCCGTTGTTACGAGCTGCGGGCCGCCCTGGGAGACCCACCCGACGGGCAGCTCATGAGCCTGTTCGATACCGCTGTCGCAGACCTCGGCGCAGACCTGCGGTCGCTGGCCCTGAAGAACGCCTACGCGATCGGTGTCAAGGACCCAGCCAACCTGACGACCAGACGTGAAGACTTCGGGGCGCTCAAGTCCGTCTCCCGCGGACCGGAGACGGTCAACAACTGGGAGAACGGCAAGATAGACGAGCTAGTGGCGCACTTGCTGGCCGGCGAGGACGGTCATGGCATCAGTCACTGGCTGGTTGCAGTGGCAATCGAGGCAGGTCGAATCGTGGTCGTTGGGGAGGGTGAGGCGGAGCGCGGCAATCCAATGCGTCAGCTTTTTAACCCCCAGTCGGAACCGTTCTTTCCTGGATTCATATACAAACTGCCCCCGCATGCCAGCCCTGGTCGGCTTACGATTAGCGCCTACTTTTTGGATGCAGCTCCTGCAGTGGTCTACGCGGAAGCTGCCGGTGATTTATTGGCGTTCATCTGTGGGGATGGCCGCCAAAAACTCAGCGTCTCACCGGGCGGAATCCCTGGCCTGGAGCAGGCAGCGGCGCACGCCGATGTGCACTGGAAAACCCCTGAACCCAGCGTATATTACGGGTTATATTGGAAATCCGGGGCGCCTTTGCCATGATTCATGGTGACATCCCGCCTTTGTCAGCAGTCGATAAATTGATCGATGATGCACAAGCTGGGGCGGCTACGCCGAGCGATGGTGTCCATGCGAGGCCGAGGCGACCACGCAGCTCACTGGTGCGCCAGACGAGATGAGCGCACCGAGCGAAGCTGCCGCGCCGGGTTTGACTGCACCCATCGACGTCACCCGAGTCGAAACGAGCACGCTGTCCGACGGTGCGGAACCGATGGCAACCACGCCGAATCAGAGTGACGTGCCGTTGCAGTTCCAGCCGCTGGCAAAACCAACCCGCCATCGGTCGCGGTCAACAAGTCCTGGTCTCTTGGTCACCAGTTCTTTTGGTCTTAATATTGGTGGTTGTGTGCCTGGTGGTGTCGAGTGGGTTCCGGTCGCCCCGAGCCACTGCGAGCAACCCACAGAGCTGCATGTCGTCGGACCCTGCCACCACAGCAGCGATCTCTTCGGCCTCGGAGCCACCGCTCACCTTCGACGACCTCGGCGGCGGCTCGTCCATCATTCGAGTTTTCCCTGGAGTAACCGACCAGCCGGCGGACAAGCTCGAGAACGGTTAATTCCCGAACGAGGAGCAGGTGAGGATGCTGTGTAAGGCCACCGGCCGGACGGTGACATTGCGGATCCATCAAGGCGAACGCCTCCGTCGCTCCAACGTATGGGTTCGGATCGTCGGCTCGCCAGGGCTCGAGCAGTACGCGACCTTGACGTACGCCCAGGCATCCGGCGCCGCCCTCAGCGCGTTGCCGACATGTGATGGCAAGTAGTGGGATAACTTCAAGGTGTGATGAGAAGCAACGACTCGACAGCTCATAGCAGGCCGCACTGTCGTCGGCTTCACTACCAGTGTGTGAATCTCCGGCAACTTCAACGAGGACTGCCGTGCGGGCGACAGCAAGTGGCCGCAGCTGGACAGCCTTGCTGCGTTCGGCCACTACATACAGTACCGGTACGATTGCGAAGCGTTAGTGCTTCCTCGACGTTGCCGGAGCGCCGGGGCCGGAGCAACTCAGGCAGCTGCACTAACAGCACATGGCTTGGCGACGACTACTGCTGGAAGTAAACATACGGATTCGGCCACTCGAACTGCAGCCAGACCGCAACAGATGCTTTATAATGGAGGATAGTCCATGAACAATAATAAAGAAGACCAGCGCGCAGAGCTGCATAAAACCATCTGGCGCATCGCAAATCAGCTGCGCGGTAGTATAGACGGCTGGGACTTTAAAAGTTATGTCCTCGGAATGCTCTTCTATCGCTTCATCTCGGAAAACCTGACCGCTTACCTTGATTCGGAAGAACGAAAGACTGGCAAGCTAAACTTCGACTATACGAAGCTTGACGACGATGCGGCGGAGTATGGGCGCAAGGAGACCGTGGTTGAAAAGGGCTTCTACATCCTGCCGAGCGAGCTTTTTGTCAACGTCCGGCAGCGCGCCGCTCAAGATGAGAATCTTAACCAAACGCTGGCCAACATATTTAAGAATATCGAGGGTTCCGCAAAGGGGGCGGACAGTGAAGACGACATAAAGGGCCTGTTCGAAGACCTTGATGTCAACAGTGGGAAGCTTGGCGCCACCGTGTCTAAGCACAACGAAAAACTGGTCAAACACCTCGATTCCATTGGCGCATTGAATCTTGGCAGTGAATTCACGGAGCACACCATCGACGCTTTTGGTGACACATACGAGTATTTAATGACCATGTATGCCTCGGGTGCCGGCAAGTCAGGCGGCGAGTTCTTTACGCCACAGGAGGTCTCAGAGCTTCTAGCTCGCATCACCGTGGTCGGCAAAACTGCTGTCAATAAGGTCTACGATCCAGCCTGTGGCTCTGGTTCCTTGCTACTAAAATTTGCAAAGGTTTTGGGAAAAGACAACGTAAGACAGGGCTTCTTCGGCCAGGAAATAAACCTGACAACGTACAACCTCGCGCGCATCAACATGTTCTTGCATGACGTGAATTATGAAAAGTTCGACATCGCGCACGGTGACACTTTGCTTGAACCGGCGCACTGGGACGATGAACCGTTTGAGGCGATTGTGTCCAATCCGCCGTACTCAATCGAATGGGAAGGGGACAACAGCCCACTGCTAATCAATGATCCGCGTTACGCGCCGGCGGGCGTGCTGGCACCTAAGGGCTACGCGGATCTCGCATTTACGATGCACATACTCAGTTGGCTAGCCGTTAACGGCACAGCGGCTATTGTCGAATACCCGGGCGTACTCTCACGCGCGGGTGCCGAGCAAAAAATCAGGAAATACCTTACCGACAACAACTATATTGAGGCCGTCATCCAGTTGCCCCCAGATATGTTCTTCGGAACGCCGGTACGGACCTGCATAATTGTTCTCAAGAAATCAAAGGGCGACAACAGCGTCCTTTTTGTCGATGCGTCGTCTGAATTCGAGCGTGTGGGAATTAAAAACAAGTTGACCGCAGCCAATCAAGCGCGAATTCTGGACGCTATCACGAAGCGCAAAGCAGTCGCTCACTTTGCACAATTAGTCTCCAACTCTGACTTGGCTGACAACAAATACAACTTGTCACCGACCTCTTATGTGAAGCGTATGCAAACCGGGACGGTCGTCGACATCACACACCTCAACGCTCAGATAGGTGCGATTGAAGTGCGCGGGGCCGAACTGCGCCAGGGCATCGCATCCTTTGTGAAAGACTGGGTTGGTACAGCATGAGCCGCTTAGAAAAACATATCGCCGAATACTGTCCGGATGGTGTGCCATACCGACCGCTAGGAGAGATTCTTAAGTTTGAGCAACCGGGCAAGTATCTGGTGTCATCGACGGCTTACGATGATTCCTTCTTAACGCCCGTCCTTACGGCTGGGCAAACGTTTATCCTTGGGTACACCAACGAAGAAGTTGGTATATATCCGGCGTCGTCCGACCAGCCGGTTATCATTTTTGATGACTTCACAACAGCATTCAAGTGGGTGGACTTCCCGTTTAAAGCTAAGTCCTCCGCGATGAAGATGCTTCGGCCCAAGGAAGACGCGGGTGCGCTCTTCCGTTACCTCTACTTTGCTATGCTCGGCATCGACTTCGAGCCCCAGGAGCATGCACGTCACTGGATCAGCCGCTATGCGAATTTCACCATTCCTGTGCCGCCGTTGCCAGTGCAGGAGGAGATCGTCCAGAACCTTAACCTGTTCACCTCGTTAGAGGCGGAATTAAAAGATGAGCTAGCAGCACGGAGACGGCAATTTGATTACTATCGCCGGGAGCTCCTGGCGTTCGAGGAGCTCCCAAGTGACTGAGACAAAAAAGTACGAGCTGATCGCGGTTAGCTCCGAAAGCACCGTCGTCGCAGAATTTGTCCCTGATGCGGCAACGGCGGTAGCACACCAGTCGGAGGCCGCTCTCGAGCGGGAATTCATCAAGCTTCTGCAGTCGCAGGCTTACGAATATCTGCCAATCACGACCGAGGACCAGCTCGTGGCGAATCTCCGTGCCAAGCTTGGAAAACTAAATGGAATCGCGTTTTCGGAACAGGAGTGGAAGCGGTTCTTTGTAGAGAAGATCGCAGGCGCGAACCAGGGCATCGTGGAGAAGACGGTCCGCGTTCAGGAGGATCACGTGCAGGTCCTGCAGCGTGATGACGGCTCTATTAAGAACGTCATGTTCATCGACAAGGCGAACATCCACAACAACAGCCTGCAGGTCATCAACCAATACGAGTTCGGCCAGGGTGACGGTGGCGCAGCACGTTCCAACCGCTACGACGTCACGGTGCTGGTCAACGGCCTGCCGCTGGTGCACGTTGAACTCAAGCGGCGCGGCGTGGACATTCGTGAGGCGTTCAACCAGATCGATCGTTATCAGCGGAACAGCTTCTGGGCCGGGTCAGGGCTCTTCGAATACGTCCAGCTTTTCGTGATTAGCAATGGCACGCTCACGAAGTACTACTCCAACACCACTCGACGGCAGCATCTTAGCGAGAACGCTGGGGTGAAAAAGGGCCGCAAGACCTCGAACTCCTTTGAGTTCACCTCTTGGTGGGCTGATGCCACCAACAGGCCGATTCAGGAGTTGACCAGCTTCACTAAAACCTTCTTCACAAAGCACTCCCTGCTCAACGTCCTGATCAAGTACAGCGTGCTCACTGCGGACCGGGACCTGCTGGTGATGCGTCCCTATCAGATTGTGGCCACCGAGCGCATCTTGCAGAAAATCGCCGTCTCTACGAACTATAAGCAGCTGGGTAGCAAGGCGGCCGGCGGTTACATTTGGCACACCACGGGCTCGGGCAAGACCTTAACGAGTTTCAAATCGGCACAGCTGGCTTCGAAACTGCCGCAAGTCGACAAGGTGCTCTTTGTCGTCGACCGCAAAGACCTCGACTACCAGACGATGCGGGAGTACGACCGCTTTGAGAAGGGCGCAGCCAACTCCAATACCTCGACGGCCGTGCTTAAGAGGCAGTTAGAGGACCGCAGTGCCAAGATTATCATCACCACGATTCAGAAGCTGGCGAACTTCATCGCCGCGAATAAGAGCCATGCGATCTACGACGGCCATGTCGTCATCATCTTTGACGAGTGCCACCGTTCACAATTTGGTGACATGCATACGGCAATCACACGGGCATTCAAGCAGTACAACCTGTTTGGCTTCACTGGCACGCCAATCTTCTCGGTTAACGCGGGTACCAGTGGGAACCCGAAGCTGCGAACGACGGCACAGGCCTTCGGGTGCTTTCTACACGGCGACCCGACCACCTGCCCGCCGGAACAGCACCGGCAGGCGGCCCACACCTACACCATCGTCGATGCCATTAGCGATAAGAACGTCCTGCCGTTCCGAATTGACTACGTCAACACCATCAAGCTGCCGGACGGAGTGCGCGACAAGCAGGTCCCCGCCATCGACACCGAGCGGGCGTTACTCGCTCCGGAGCGGCTGCGCCAGGTCACGGCCTATACGCTGGAGCACTTCGATCAGAAGACCAAACGCCTTCAACACTATGCGCTGGCCGGTAAGCGCCTCCGAGGGTTCAACGCATTGTTCGCAACTGCTTCAATTGACGCCGCCAAGCGCTATTACGCCGAGTTCAAAGCCAAGCAGACAGACCTAACACCGGACGGGAAACTCAAGATCGGTATCATCTACTCTTATGCCGCCAACGAGGATGTGGGCGACGACTACCTCGATGAGGAGAATTTCGAGACTAGTTCGCTTGACCAGTCGTCGCGCGACTTCCTCGAGGACGCAATAAAGGACTACAACGGCATCTTCGGCACCAGCTTTGACACCTCTGCCGACAAGTTCCAGAACTATTACAAGGATTTATCCTTGCGGCTTAAGAACCGCCAGATTGACCTGGTTATCGTCGTCAACATGTTCTTGACTGGCTTCGACGCAACGACGCTTAACACGCTGTTCGTCGACAAGCGCCTAGTTAACCACGGCCTGATTCAGGCCTTCTCTCGCACCAACCGCATCCTAAACTCGGTCAAGACGTACGGGAACATCGTGTCCTTCCGCGATTTGGAAGACGAGACCAACGATGCTATAGCCTTGTTTGGTAACAAGGAAGCACGCGGCATTGTGCTGCTCAAGCCTTTCGGCGATTACTACGCGGAGTATGCCGACCGCGCTCACGAGTTGCTGCAAAAATTCCCGCTGGGCGAGCCGATCATTGGCGAGGCGGCACAAAAGGCGTTTATTGCTCTCTTTGGCGTGATACTGCGGCTACAAAACATTTTGACGGCGTTCGATGAGTTTGCCGGCAACGAACTCATTAGCGAGCGTCAGAGCCAGGATTACCGCAGCGTGTACCTCAACCTCTACGCCGAGTTTCGCACGGGGGTTGATAGCGAGAAAGAGTCGATCAACGATGACATCGTCTTCGAGATCGAGCTCATCAAGCAGGTCGAAATTAACGTCGATTACGTTTTGATGCTGGTCCAAAAGTGGCGAGATGCGCGCGGCAACGGCGCCGACAAGGAAGTGGAGGCGGTCACGCAGATTCGTCGCGCCGTCGACTCGAGCTTGGCGCTGCGCAACAAGAAGGACCTCATCATGGACTTCGTCGACCGCGTATCCGCCAGTGGTGAGATCGACGACGAGTGGCGGGCGTACGTCGGCGCCAAACGCGTCACCGAACTGGACTCGATTATCGACGATGAGGGTCTTAAGCCAGAGGAGACGAGAGTGTTCGTCGAGCACGCCTTCCGCGACGGGTCGATCCCGACGAGCGGCACTGCCGTAACTGCGATCTTGCCGCCGGTCTCGCGGTTCACTCCTGAAGGGGGTCATGGCGCGAAGAAGCGGCGCGTGCTGGCACGACTGGGCACGTTCTTCGACCGATTCTTTGGGTTAGGCTCCGGTCGTGGCGGTGAATGATTGTGAGTTTCGTTCTGATTCTCGCCGCCACGCTCACAGTTCCCCGTGGCGCGAGCGCAGCAGGCAAGTCCAGATATTGGGGGTGGGGTCGGGCACCAGCGGGTGCAATGGTCGACGGTCGCGGCGCCCGAATCATTAAGGGCTGTGATGCTGGATGGCTAGTATCTCTGAGCCAACTGAACGGCAGCACGACATTGTTGAGGCTCTCAAGGAACTGAGCCCAAAGCTGGCCGCCATGTACGAGTCCGCGCTGACGACGCTGCACACGAAACCAAATGCCGGTTTGGAGGGTGCACGCGTTTCGATCATCTGTCACTGCATGCGTGAAGTCATGAACAGTCTTCCCGGAGTTCTGTCAGACGCTGTGATTCCACGTCCGAACCCTTCGTCGGGTCAGCTCATCGGCCAACTTCCGAAGCTGTTGGCCCAACATTCGGACGTCGATCTTGGGCTCGACCAGGACATGGTCCCAGTACCCAAGCCGGTAGCCAGGGCACTTAATGCTCTGGCTACGGCTGCTACTCAGGAGGCTGGCCGTAATCAACGCAACGCTGCCGCTCTTGTAACTGGACGGAGTGATACGAAGCACGCTGCTATTAAGCAATGGTCTGAAGCTCTCGAGTTTTTTTTGGGATGGACGCACTTGGATCGAAAGCACGAGCAGCGCGGCAACCTTCCCAGCGATAAGGACATCCTGTCAGTTATTCGAGTTGTTGAAGACGTCGTCGAAGTCCGCACCAAGGCCTTTTTCGACAACGTCCGGTCGCTGAAGCACCTACTGACTCAAATTAATCTAGTCAGTGAAGATGTTCAGTTGATCACAAGATTTCAAGCGCCAACGGTTGCTCAGGTCAAAGAGGTCGTGCGCAAGGTACCAACCCAAGCGTTACGGCGTGCGTTTTACGAAGGTCTAGAGAACCCGTTGTGGGTTGGGCCACTCGCAAAGGAGGGGGCATTTAGTAACCCCCCTGAGCCGGACGCGACGGATGAGGGATTGGTTCAAGATACGTATTGGCCGGAGATCAACTATCTGATTCGCATGGCCGGGGCGGTCCCCGCCGCGATCGTTGACGTCCTCTTGGGACTCCACAAGAGCAGCAATTCTTGGGTTAGACGGGGAGCATTCACGATCGGGGCTGCGCTCCCGGCAGATCAGGCGGCCCGCCTGCAGCCGCTGATTAGTTCGTGGAGGTCCAGCGGCTTTGGGTGGAGAACGGACCCTCGAGAACTGGTCGACCTTGCGGTCAACCTCCTCCGAGGAGGGCAATACGAGGTTGGCGCATGGTATGCCGACCTGCTGTTTAAGCCTATCAGCCCCAAAGGTCGCCAGGGGCCCAACACCGTGCTGGAAGACTATTGGTATGAAGAGGGGCTGCCGAGGGTCGCACCGGTCCTAGGCGATGACGCCCTAAAGATTGTCTTGGCGTGGCTCAAGGACTACGAACGTCACGCAGGTCACCTGAAACGGGGCTCTGACAGGACATACATCGTGCGCGACACAATCCGTACGAGGAATGATTACGGTGACAGCGTCGAACAGGCTCTGATCGACGTGGTTCGCGACACAGCGATTAAGGCGATGCTCGTCGGAGCCGCAGCGGCCACTTCGTCGCTCCTTGCTGCCGAAATGACTGTGGCGCGGAAGGTGGCGCTCTTCGCCCTGGGTGAGGCGATGTCATCGGGCGGCCCTGACGACCGCATGCAGGAGATGCTGAATACCGCTGGTCACTTGCTCTTCGATATGAAGTCTATTGACGATAACTGCCGCATAGAGTATGGCGAGCTCGCCCGGTCGGTGGCGACGCGGTCGCCAGAGATGCTTGAGCCTCTAGTTGAGGTACTGGAACCGGGCTCGCAGAGCGATGAGGATAGCCTGAGACTGTGGCTCGGGACAGACGGGGCCAACGACGCAGTGATCGATGCGCGAATCGCTCAGTATCACGACCGCTGGGAGCACCGCTGGCTGTCGGCGGTCGGCATGGACGCCTTACCGGAGCAGATGCGCACAAGGTTGATGGACCTTGACACCCGCTTCGGAGCCATCGAGTCGCCGCTTTTACCGCAGAACCGGATCACGACGTGGACTGGACCGAATAGCCCAATCGACCTGGCTGACATGTCGCTGATGAGTCCTCCAGAGCTTGTTGGACAGCTTGCAAGTTGGCATGACGCGGGTGATGGGTTTGGACCGGGACCATCCCACGAAGGACAGGCCCGGGAGCTAACGGGACTGCTGGCGACCAATCCCACGGCAGTAGCCGGCGTGACGGATTTGGTTGCGCGACTGCGACCTACCTACCTGCGAGCGATTCTGCGTGGCTGGCAGGCAGCACTTAAGGCGAAGTTGGAACTTGACTACCAACAGGTGGCCCAGATGATTTTAGGAGTGCTCACCCATGGCGTCGAGTCAGACTTCCCTGCCGAAGGTGATCAGTTCGACGACGACGTTGATTTCCGGTCGGCCAAACAAGCTGCAGTGGAGCTGCTGACCGACTTGGCGAAGAAGGGTGACCATGCTGCCGCCGACGATGACACTATGGTGGCGTTCGCCGACACGCTAATCACGTTGGCTGACGATGAGACGGCCTGGGCTGACTACGTCGCTTACAACGCGCAAGGCGCGATGGATCCACTGACTGCCTCTCTGAACTGGCAGTGGCCTATACGGGTGCGGGGGCTGATCCACTTGATCTCGCACGGCACACATACCGCCTGGTACGCAGGTGCGCGCGCGGCCCTCGAACGTGAGCTGTCACGAGACGATTGGCGGGGCGCGTCCTGGGCTGCACTAGGCGAGGGTCTGGGCCGCCTTCTGGCCGCCGACGCGGAGTGGGTTCAGCACGAGACTCCGTTCTGGTTTGGAGGTCCTGAGCGTACTTCGACTAATCAACAGATAGCTCCGACGACTGCGATAGCCGTTCATCACTACCATCCGACGCTGTATGACTTGCTTGCGCCCGGGATGATCGCGACCATCGGGTCTCCGGGCCCCATCGTGGCTGGGTGGCATGCGCAACAAGACCCCATACAGAAAGTGGGCGAGTGGAGTATCCACGCCATCATTCGGGGGGATACAACTCCTGACGATGCGGTGGCGCGGTCCTTTTTCATTCTTGCGCCGCCCGAAGTCCGAGGACAAGCTACCTCGCACATCGCGTGGTCCTTCATGCATGCGGAAACCGTCGATGATGCCATCCGTGACCGTTTCGCCTCATTATGGGACTCACGTGTGCAGCATGTCCGGTCTCACCCAAATGATAGTGCCGAGCTTAACGGCTTCTTCTGGTTCGTGAAGTGCGGCAAGTTCAATATTGAGTGGTGGTTACCACGCCTGAAGGAAGCAATAGGGTTAGATCCACACCTCACTAATGAGCGACACTTGATCGGCAAGGAGCTGGCCGCATCAGCCGACGTAGATCCTCAGGGTGCTTTTGACGTTTTGAAGTTGCTACTTGAAGACTACAAAGGGGAGAGTGGGGCGGCGGTCTACGATCTGACACGTAATGCTGTACCAATGGTTCTGGCGAAGGCAATCGCGTCGCGCGATGGCCGGCTTCGGACTGACGCACAGCATTATCTGAACGAGCTCGGCGAGAGCGGTAATCTGCAACTTGAAAACGAGGTGCAGGCGGTCATCACCAAGACAATTACGCAAGACGACGTTGAGGACTAGGGCGCAAGCTCCGTTGATATCTCGCTAGTAGGAGTGAAGAGTCGCGGATCGATCTGGGTCTTGGGTCAGGTGCAATCCATCAGCTATCTGTCACCTCTGTCAGTTTGCCACCTGTCAGGGCCAACCAGTAACTCAAATTTACTCCGTATTGATAAGTGGTGCAGTTGTGTGGCATGGTTACAGGACGAACGAGAACGGAGCTGTCAGTGGATGCCGTCGCCCCTCTCCCACGCGCTAGTGGAAAAACTTGGCAGCGTAGCACTCGTTGTGCCCCAGGCAATTGCGTGGAGGTTGCTCGTGACCTCGAAGGGGACGGCGTCCTCGTTCGTAGCTCCCTTGACCCTGTCGCGGTCGTACGGTTCACTCGCTCGGAATGGGTTGCATTCCTTGCTGGAGCTCAAGCTGGCGAATTCGACTTGCGGTAGCTCCTGCTAGCTGTCACAAGCCTCCCATCTTCGACAGATCGCATCCCGCGCGTCGCGTTGACACCTGTCATTCCGCGAGTAAGGTGACTTGACATCTTAGGTTTGGCGCAGTGAACAGTCACTGAGCGGATCGTTTGACAGACGTCAAGGAGGTTTCACATGCGCCAGCGCCAACCAGGTCCAGCGATCGCTGACAACCGCGTACGCGCCCAGCTGATTCGGTATCGTGAAAAAGCTGGGCTGCTGCAGTCAGACGTGATGAAATCCCTTGATTGGTCTGCCTCGAAGATTCACCGCGTTGAGAATGGACCGAGTCGGGTCCAAACGGCAGATGTGCTACTGCTCTTGCCGTTATACGGTATTGATGATGCTAAGGAACGAGAAAGACTGATCGAACTCGCTCGGGCGAGTCGGATGCCGGGAATCAGCACTCGATATAAAAAAATCTTTACAAAAGAGTTTCTTGAGTACCTCGATTATGAAGCATTCGCTGGTCACATTGTAGACTACGAGACGAAGTTCATACCGGGTGTGCTACAAATTGGAGGTTACGCCGAAGCAGTGAACGCTACGCTTACAGCGGACGAAGAAGAGATTATTCTACGTACCGATGCGCGAAATGAGCGAACGCAATTGTTGCTTGATCCTGAGGGCCCCGCTTACGAGTTCATCATAGACGAGGCTGCGTTGCACCGCGCCTTTGGTTCCACCGACCAGCCGTGGTCTGCAAAGTATGACACAATGACCCGGTTAATTGACAACCTCAAGGCGCTGAACACTGCAGGTCTACAAGACGGGGACCTGCTAAGCTCCAACGCCGCCCGCATAAACCCAAACGTTTCGATTCGGATCGTTCCGTTGGAATGGGATGTGTATGAAGCGTATACCGGCCCCTTCGTTCTCCTTGATTTCGATGAACCGGACGATCGGCCTATTGTATACCTGGAATATCCTGACGCTGAGAAGTTGACGTCTGAGCAAAAGGAGGTTGACAGATATCGTCGTTTGTTCGAGGAGCTTCGCAGTAGCGTGCCCGGACCGGAGAAGACCAACGAGCTTCTTGATTACATCAAAGGCACGTACAGCGAGAGGTTGCAGAGATCACCGCTTCGCCCCGATGCGAGATGACAAGGGCGGGCGGCTAGTCATAGTGAGTTGCCGAATTCGTGCAGTTTGCGTGCCGTCCTAAAAACTTTACATGTTGTAGTTAACGTGATATAAATTACGGATTGACATGTAAGCAGTAAAGGCCCGTTCAAACATGAGCGAGGTGTGGAAGAGCAATCAAGAAGCAGACGTGGGCGATAACGGCGAGCTGTTAGTCCTTACCGCTATTGGTGTTGCCGCTCTGTTCGGAGTGTCGCGACAGCGAGTGAGTCAGCTGCTCGCTACTGGTCAGTTGCCTGAACCGAGCATCCTAGTGAATGGCATGAAGCCCGGTTGGCTTCCGTCGCAGTTCGACACCTCAAGACTGCTGGGGGAGCAGTCGCAAGAGGGCGTCGCAGTACGGCCTGAAGCTTGACGTGCAGATAGCGTCCATGGTTGGTGCCTGAACGTCAGTAGAGGCCGGCCCGCGTTGCGGACCGGCCTCTGGACTGATTAGATGTAGCCGTTCAGGTTACGACTGAACGACCTTCTGTCCCTCGCTCCATCACTGATGGTTGGCGAAGTGACAGAACAGCACCACTCCGGCCGCGATCAGGCGCGCGCACGTGTCGATGACAAACCGAACGACGCGCGTCTGTTCAGGTCCGTGTGGTTGAGACTCATCGTCGATTGACTGCTTCGGCATCGGAGTCCTCCTTCCGAAAGTTCCGGTCCGCAAGGCGTTTCCTGGCGGATCGCTCCCTGCTAGTTCCACTACTAGCTCTCGCGACACCTCAAGGTTGCACCTCTAGATGACATACGTCAAGTGCCGCAGCTTTCAAACTGCAACGCGACCTCGCGCACCAAGCTGCGAGGTTGCGGGCAACTTCCGCGACGACGTCCAGGTTGCCGGCCATGCAAGTCACTGTTTCGGGTTGACGTCGTCAGGCTCATCGCCCCAGGACGGCCGGATCCAGGCACCGACCTCACTACTACGGCTGCCCTATAGCTCTTGCAGTCGACAAACAAGGGGCTACCAGAGCTTTCCAGCTGCTCGGGTGCAGTTTCTGCTTCCGCAGGGCACGAAGCAAGACCCGTCTGGCCAAGCAGTCCGGTGGACTCAGCCTGCCCATCACCGTCTGCCACCTAGCTGCACCCCTTCCGTGGTCGTGTCTTGACACCTTGGTTTCTGAGCGCAGTGACGACCGCGCTGTCGGTGCAGCCATACATTCGGCCGAGGCGTTCGAGCGACCAGCCGGCAAGGTAGAGCGCTGAAGCTTCTGGAGCATCTGCTGGATGGATACCACGTATCCGTGGTACGATGTCGGCGTTCCGCAGGCAGGTGACGACGGCACTGCGATGCACATCGAGCTGAGTAGCAACTTCGTTCATGCTCAATCCAGCGAGGTACAGAGCTGCTGCTCGATGTGACTCGTCGGTCGTCAGGCGGCGCTGCTTCTGTCTTGGACGACGATCGGCCAGGCCATGTGCGACTCGGGGTCTAGATGATTCGTCACCCAGGTGCCCATGTAGACGAGAGATCCCATCCTGGATTGCCGAGATTTGTGTTGATAGGACCACTGTTCTTGCAGTTGCCGTCGGGCATTCGCTCGATGTCCCCAAAGACAATGCGCCGCTTGGCTGGTCCGCCATGGCATGAATCCGCAGCGATGATTCCCCAACGAGACGACGAAATGCCCGAAG
>JAABUI010000642.1_pt1 | contig 24283 bp, 21 predicted proteins | sample 5559111 | NCBI WGS metagenome assembly JAABUI01 (sample SAMN10711870, study PRJNA513365) | rock metagenome | isolation source: Antarctica rocks | place: Antarctica: Victoria Land, Buttleship Promontory
TATTCCTCCAGCCCGGCGGCGAGCGGTCCGGTAGCGGCCATGGTGTCAGCGCAGGAACCGCGCAGCACGGTCACCGACACCTCATCGACACCGGCAATGGTGTCGTGTGCCAGCCGGGCCACCCGCGAGCACACCTGCTCCACCGCCATCTCGCCGAGCACCAGGTAACCCAGCTCGTGGACCGCCATCAGCTGGGCACCGAGCTCACGGTGCAATGGGGCGGCGTTGCCCGGTGTCCCCGGCACATCAGCGCCGAGCCCTCCGGCGCCGGGCAGTGTACCCAGGTCATGCATCGGCGTGTTCGGCGAGGAAAATCGGGTGCTCATGGTGGCGTCCCGTCGTCGTCGTGTGCGGCTGGACCCGGGGCGCTGCAGGACCCGGGCATCCAGTACGGACCACCCACGTGGCGCCGCGGTGTGCGGGCAGTGGCGCCCAGGTGACCTGGATGTGAACACCTCGCATCCGCCGCGGCTCGCCTCCCTGCAAGCGGTGGTGAGGCGGCCTGCGTCGGGCACACTGTTGCCCTGTCGTGCGCCACTTCCCCCGACCGCGAAGGTGAGTCGCTGATCCCGTGCCCCCCTCCACCGAGCTGAGCTACCTGCAGGCCGTTGTGATCGGGCTGCTGCAAGGGGTGACCGAGTTGTTTCCCATTTCCAGTCTCGGGCACTCGGTGTTGGTGCCCGCCTGGATCGGGGGCAGCTGGGAGCATTTGGTCACCGAAGGCACCCAGAAGGACTCGACGTACCTGGCGTTCATCGTCGCGCTGCACGTGGCCACGGCCGTGGCCCTGCTGGTGTTCTACGCCCGCGACTGGGTGGGCATCATCGGCGGTTTGGTCACGGTGCTGCGGACCCGCACGGTGCGCACGTCCACCCAACGACTGGCGGTGCTGATCATCATCGCCACCATCCCGGTCGGCATCCTCGGACTGGCCCTGGAGAAGACGCTGCGCGCACTGTTCGCCACACCGGAAGCCGCGGCGGTCTTCCTCACCCTCAACGGGGTGATCCTGCTCGCCGGTGAGCTGCTGCGCCGCAGCGCGGCCAACACCACCGGGCGGGTGCCCGGTGGTGTCGCGGTGGGCACCGGGGTGCACCGCCGACTGGACACCCTGGACTACAAAGAGGCGGCGTTCATCGGGGTGTTCCAGTCGCTGGCGTTGCTGGCCGGGATCAGCCGCTCGGGGGTGAGCATCGTGGGCGGGCTGGTGCGGGGCTTGGACCACGAGGACGCCGCCAAGTTCGCCTTCCTGCTCGCCACCCCGGTGATCCTGGCCGCGGGGGTGTACAAGCTGCCGGAGCTGGCGGGCCCGTCCGCGTCACACATTCACGGTCAGATCCTGGTCGGCGCCGCGGTGGCCGGGGTCGCGGCGTATGCCTCTCTGCGCTTCCTGGTCCGTTACTTCCACACCCGGACCCTGCTCCCCTTCGTCGTCTACAGCCTGGTTGCCGGCGTCATCTCCCTCATCCACTTCGCCTGACGACCCCGAAACCCTGGCGCGATGCCGCGCACGAAGTCGAGTGTGAATGCTGCTGAATGGCGCCGCTCTCGGCAGAGCAGTGCCGGGCACGGCCCGGCGGCGTCGTGCGTCGTCGCGCTGAGACGTTCATGTGTGCATCACTTTGCGTTCATCTTTGCCTTCTAGGGTTCGGCGTGATCAAGCCTCCCGCGGCGATGCGGGGGTGTGGGTATCCCCGACTGATGAAGGAACGGTGAAGGTAGTGAGGCGAACTCGCCTGATCGGTGCCGCTGCGGTGATCGTGGCCGGCACGCTGACGTTGACCGCGTGTGGCTCGGACAACAGCACCCCATCCTCGGGCACCACCCCGGCCGCAGGAGCCGCGGGCACCCCGGCCGCCGGGTCCTCGGGGTCGGCTGGGTCGACCGGGGGCATTGCGTGCGCGTCGGGCACGTTGCAGGCCTCCGGGTCCACCGCGCAGGCCAACGCCATGTCGGAGTGGACCAAGGCATTCCAGCAGGCGTGCTCGGGGGCGACGATCAACTACGGGGGCGGTGGTTCGGGCAAGGGGGTCACCGACTTCACGGCGGGCACCACCGATTTCGCCGGGTCGGATTTCCCGTTGTCCGCAACGGAGAAGCCGGCCGCGGACAAGCGCTGCGGCACCGGGAATCAGGCGGTGGACCTGCCGATGACACCGGGTCCGATCGCGGTGGGCTACAACCTGCCCGGGGTGTCGGGGTTGAACCTGTCCGCGCCCACGATCGCGAAGATCTTCGCCGGCACCATCACCAAGTGGGATGACGCCGCGATCAAGGCCGACAACCCCGGGGTCACGTTGCCCTCGCTGGGCATTCAGACCTTTCACCGCTCGGACGGGTCGGGGACGACGTTCAACTTCACCAACTACCTGGAGAACGACGCGGGCAAGGACTGGACCTTCGCCCACGACAAGACCTGGAAAGCCCCCGGTGGGCAGGGTTCCAACGGCACCGCGGGCATCGCCCAGGGCGTGAAGTCCACCCCGGGTGGGATCGGCTACATGGAGCTCTCGTTCGCCACCAACTCCAGCATCCCCTTCGCCAAGGTCGGCAACGCCCAAGGCAAGTTCGTGGAGCTGACCAAACCCAACGCGGTGAACTTCCTGTCCAAGGCCACCGTCGCGGGCACCGGCAACGACCTCGCGTTGAAGTTCGACTACACCAATACCGACACTGCTGCCTATCCCGCGCTGTTGGTGACCTACGAAATCGTCTGCGACAAGGGCAACAAGCCGGACAAGGTGGCGCTGACCAAGGCGTTCATGACCTACCTCGCCGGCAGCGGGCAGGACATCCTGGAGAAAAACGACTACGTCAAACTGCCGGACAACATCAAGACCAAGGTCGCCGGTGTGGTCGCCGGGCTGAGCTGACCTCGTTGGTGAGCACCACGACGGTGGCGCACCCTGCTCCTGGCGGGTGCGCCACCCTCGCCCAGGACGAGGTCAGGAGTAGTGATGGGATCCCCTGTGCCCGGTGACGAGCCCACGCCCCCTGTGGGCGAGGGCCCCACAAGAGGCACTGGCATGGGTGGGGCACCCGGCCCGACGAGCACAACCACGGCTGGGGGGCCCGGTCCGGGCGATCTGCGCTCCGCCGGTCCGGCGCGGGGGCGGGTCAAGGAGCGGCGGGGGGATCGGGTCTTTCGTCGGGGCACCTTGGGTTCGTCGGTGTTCCTGTTGGTGTTGTTGGTGGCGATCGCCCTGTTTCTGTTGGCTCGGGCGTTGCCGGCGATCAACACCGACACCACCAACTTCCTGACGACCAAGTCGTGGTTTCCCGACGCCGGCCCGTCGGTGTTCGGGATCGCGGCGCTGACCTATGGCACGGTGGTGACCTCGGTGTTGGCGGTGGTGATCGCGGTGCCGGTCGCGGTGGGGGTGGCGTTGTCGGTCACCCAGTACGTGCCGCGGCGCTTCGCCCAGCCCATCGCCTATGTGGTGGATCTGCTGGCGGCGGTGCCCAGTGTGGTCTACGGGTTGTGGGGCCTGATTTTCCTGGTGCCGGCGATCACCCCGCTGAGCCGGTGGTTGTCGGATTATGTGGGGTGGATCCCGATCTTCACGTCCGACGGCATTTTCGGGAAGTCCCTGTTCACCGCGTCGGTGGTGTTGGCGATCATGATCTTGCCGATCATCGCGGCCATCACCCGTGAGGTGTTCGCGTTGGTCCCCACCGACCACAAGGAAGCGGCCTACGCCCTGGGCGCCAGCAGGTGGGCGATGATCCGGATGACGGTGCTGCCCTACGGGCGCCCGGGCATCATCAGTGCTGGGGTGCTGGGCTTCGGCCGGGCGATGGGGGAGACCATCGCGGTGGCGTTGGTGTTGTCCGCGAACTACGAGACGCCGCTGCACATCCTCACCCCCGGTGGGAACACGATCGCGGCGAACATCGCGAACACCTTCGGCGACGCGGGCACCGTGGGACGCGGCGCGCTGATCGCCTCGGGTCTGGTGCTGTTCGTGATCACCCTGGCCGTGAACTTTACGGCGCGGGCCATCGTCGCCCGCCGCAAAGACTTTCGGGGAGCCGCCGCGTGAGCACCACCCTGGATCCGCCCCTGGCCCCGCTCAGCGAGCTGTCCCGGGGGACGCTGCCCCGCTGGGCGTTGCCGGCGCTGGCCGTCGCGGTGCTCGCGGTCAGCGCTGGGGTGTTCGCGGTGACCCCCCTGCAGGGGGTGGTGGAATATCTGCTGTTCGCGGCGGTGGTCTACGTGCTCGCGCAGACCGCGGTGTCCGCCGCGGTGGAGGGCAAGGCTCGGTCGCGGGACCGGCTGGCCACCGCGATCACCACGGCGGCGTTGATTTTGGCGATCCTGCCGCTGATCGGGGTCCTGGGCTACACGATCAGCCGCGGCCTGAAACGTTTCGATCCGACCTTCTTCACCCACTCGATGCGCAACATCGGGGCCCGCGACGCCACTGGGGGGGCGTATCACGCGATCATCGGCACCCTCGAGCAGGTGGGGATCGCCACCGTCCTGGCGGTGCCCGTCGGGTTGCTGGTATCGATTTATCTGGTCGAGTACGGCCGCGGACGGTTCGGGCGGGTGGTCAGCACCTTCGTGGATGTGATGACCGGGCTGCCCTCGATCGTGGCCGGGTTGTTCATCCTCGCGGTGTGGGTGCTGTTCCTGAACCAGGGGTACTCCGGGTTCGCCGGGTCGTTGGCGTTGGTGATCTTGATGATCCCGGTGGTGGTGCGCTCGTCGGAGGAAATCCTGCGGCTGGTCCCGGATGCGCTGCGCGAAGCCAGCTACGCCCTGGGCATCCCGCGGTGGCGGACGATCCTCTCGATCGTGTTGCCCGCCGCCCTGCCCGGCATCACCACCGGGGTGATGCTCGCCATCGCCCGGGCCACCGGGGAGACCGCACCGTTGCTGTTGACCGTCTTCGGTAACGACGCCATCAACGTCAACCCCTTCAGCGGTCCGCAGGAGGGGTTGCCGCTGTTCGTGTTCAGCCAAGCCGGGCTGCCCAACGACACCGCCCTGGACCGGGCGTGGGCCGGGGCGTTGGCGCTGATCGCGATCGTGGTCCTGCTCAACGTCACTGCCCGCCTGCTCATCCGACGCTCCGTGCAGCGTCGGTGACGGATCGAAGGAACCCTGATGGCCAAACAGATCGATGTGCAGTCGCTGAACACCTACTACGGCAAGTTTCTCGCGGTCAGCGACATCTCCTTCACCGTCGCCCCGCGGAGTGTGACGGCGTTCATCGGCCCGTCGGGGTGCGGCAAGTCCACCGTGCTGCGCACCCTGAACCGGATGCACGAGGTGATCGACGGGGCCACGGTGACCGGCCGGGTGCTGCTCAGCGGGGAAGACATCTACGCGCCCACGGTGGATCCGGTGGCGGTCCGGCGGATGGTGGGCATGGTGTTCCAACGGCCCAACCCGTTTCCGACCATGTCGATCGCCGGCAACGTCGCCGCCGGGCTGACCCTGAACGGGGGGCGGGCCCACAAGGGGGAGGTGGAGGCGACGGTGGAGAAATCGTTGCGCAGCGTGAACCTGTGGAACGAGGTCAAAGACCGCCTGGACCGCCCCGGCGGCGGCCTGTCGGGGGGTCAGCAGCAACGGCTGTGCATCGCCCGGGCCATCGCCGTGGACCCGCAGGTGCTGCTGATGGACGAGCCGTGCTCCGCGCTGGACCCCATTTCGACGTTGGCCATCGAAGACCTCATCGCGGAGCTGAAACAGCAGTACACGATCGTCATCGTCACCCACAACATGCAACAAGCGGCGCGGGTCAGCCAGGACGTGGCGTTTTTCAACCTCGCCGGGGTCGGGCAACCCGGCCGGCTCGTCGAGTTCGGCCCCACCGATCACATCTTCTCCTCGCCGTCGGACTCGCGCACCGAGGACTACATCTCCGGGCGCTTCGGCTAGAGGTGCGGGTCGGTGGGACCAAGCAACAGGAAGGGAGGGCGGTCATGAGCACGACACCGGAAGCGATGGCACCCGAGCCCACCGCGGACACCGCGCCGCGCATCCTGCAGGTCGCCAACGTGGAACTCAACGTCACCGCCCACCGGGTCACCGTGGACGATGTCCCGGTCGCGGTCAGTCCCCGCGAATTCCGGCTGCTGTCTGTGCTGCTGGCCCACGCCGACCACGTGCTGCCCCGACAACACCTGATGGACCTGGTGTGGGGCCCGGGCTACCGGGGTGACCCGGGCACGCTGAACGTGCACATCCTGCGGCTGCGCCACAAACTCGAACGTCGCCCCGGGGCGGCGGCCCACATCCGCACCGTGCACAGCATCGGCTACATCTTCGACAGCTTGCCCGCAGCACCGACCCGCCGGCGATGACCGCCGGCCCGGGACCGGAAACCCCAGCATCATGGGAGCAGGGTCTGGCCGCGGTCCGTCGCTACGCCCACACCCATGGCAGCGCTGACGTGCCGGCCCGGGCGATCGCCGCCGGGGTGCCCGTCGGCCGGTGGGTCAGCGCCCGCCGCGAGGAGTACTGGTCCGGGCTGTTGTCCACCGACACCATCGCGGCGCTGGAGTGCCTGCCCGGCTGGGTATGGGGACCGGCGCACCCCCACAACGACGCCTGGCACCGGGGGCTCGCCGCGGTCGAACGCTACAGCCGCACGCAGCACACCGTCGACGCCCCCACCAGTGTGGTGATCACCGGTGTGCGCGTCCGGGCCTGGGTGGAAGCCCGGCGCACCGACTACCAGGCCGGCGCCCTCACCCCCGACCGCATCGCGGCCCTGGAAGGGATCAGCGGGTGGAGCTGGCACGCCCGGACCACCCGATGGGACCGAGGGTTGCACGCCGCGAAGACCCACATCGCCCGACACGGGAATCTCACGACCACCGACACGACGGTCGTCGATGGATTCGCGTTGGGGCGCTGGATCACCCGGCTGCGCGCAGATCACCGCGCCGAGACCCTCCCCCCGGAACAAGTCGAGACCCTGCAAGCCCTACCCGGCTGGGTTTGGGGCACCCCTGGGGAACAACCCTGGCGACGAGGGCTCGGGTACCTGCGCGCCTACGCCGCGGAGCATGGGAGCGCAGCGCCACCGCTGAGCGTCGTCGTCGACACCTTCCCGCTGGGGCGCTGGGTCGCCGCACGCCGGCGGGACTACCACGCCGGCACCCTCACACTCGAGCGCATCCGCGCGTTGGAAGCCCTACCCGGCTGGAGCTGGCAGCACCACCACGACAGGTGGCGCCAACGCCTCGCCGAGCTCCGCGACCTCGTCGGTGTGCACGGCACCGTGCGCGCCGCGTGCACCACGCAGGCCGGCAACCCCCGGCTGGGGAGATGGGTGCAAACCCAGCGGGTCGCCCATCGGGGCGGGACCCTGGCCCCCGACCGCATCCACGCGTTGGAAGCACTACCCAGCTGGGAGTGGAACCCCCGGCAACCACCCACCCGACGGGGCTGAAAGGTCACGGGAATGCCGATATCGGCCTCGGCGGATCACCACAGCCCGGTGCAGGGCGGGTGGACCGCCTCCGCCGAGGGTGCGGCTGCGTGCGGTCGGGATGTCCAGCAGCTCGGTGGCGGCAGCGAGAGAGGATGCTCCACCCTTGTTGGACCAGGCGCGGCGATGGGGCAGCGCTGGAGAGGATGCGGCTCGGTCAGGAATCGACGTGGGCGACACCCCAGCGCACCAGCAGTGCGTAGAGGCCGCGGACGGCGGGCTCCAGCGCTTCCGCGAGTATCCCCACCAAGACGTCGACCGCGACATCATCGAGCATTGTGGTCATGACCGCGAGCATGACCCCTACCTCGTGCGGCGAACAACCAACACCAGACGACGAAACCACCAACGCAGGACCAACGTTGGGCGGCTCGCCGCCCACCAGCAGCCGGGGAAAATGGCGCCCCACCGCTACTCGGGCAGGTTGCGTGACCGGTGATTCGCGGTATCGGATAGGCGTTGCTCGACGGGCAACCCAACCAGCCCATCAGCGGGTGCGGCCTCTTCTCGGCGATACCTGACGTGTCGCAGGCACCGCCGCGGCCCGGTGGCCCACGACACACGAGGCGGGTTGGGTGCTCGGCTCAGGCCGCCGCCGCCGGAGTGAGGGGGAGCTGGTAGGTCTGCGCGATCGCCCTGTGGTGCAGCGCCAGGTCCAGCGCGTCGAGCACCGCTTGGCGGGGACCTGAGCGGTTCAGGTGGCGGGCGTCGATGCCCAGCCGGCACAACCCGCCCCGGCGGGTGGTGCGCCCGGCGCCCAACACCATCGCCCGGCACCGCCACGGCTCGGTCCTGGTTCCCCCGCCCACCTCGAGCACTCGCGAGTGCACCATGGTGGCGGTGGCAAGGTCGCGGATGGTGGTGCGATCGGCGCACAGGGTGAAACCCATCCGGGGCAGCGCCGCCAGCGCACCGGGGGAGATCACCCACCGTGGCGGGGCGAACAACCGGGTCCGCAGCCCGAGGTGTTCCAGGGCGCGGTCGGCGGCGGTGAGCCGCAGCGTTGCCTCGTGCTCAGGCAGTGTGGCGAACTCGGCGCGGCGGCGCTTGCGGGCGGCCTGGTCGTAGCCCTGCAGCACGATGACGTCACCGCCGGCTTTCCGGCGGTGCAACCACCGCAGGGTCACCGCGTCCTCACTGAGGTGGTATCCGTTCTTCAGCCGCGGAGCCACCAACAACGACAGCGGCACACCGCGGCGGTCGCATTGGGCCGCCAGAGCCACCGCCTCATCGAGGGTGTCGGCGCGGATCCCGGACAACGACACAATTATCGAGGCCATCGGCCAAGCACACTCCGCGGGGATGAACACCGACCATCTCCGCCATGACCGACGAGGGAACTCTTGGCCAGAACCAGCTCGGTCCTGGACCCCGAAGAAGGATCGGAGAGCAGTGGTCGGTGCACCGGGAGCGCTTGCCGCTGCGAGTGCTCCCGGTGCTTACTGAACTCCGCGTGTGGTCACCGCTACCGGGTCTCGGTGTCAGCCGATCTCCCCGTTGGGTCGGTGGGCGCCGGGGACGTCGTCGGGGGCGAGGATGGTGGGGTCACCGGGGTAAGGCTTGGACCAGTTGGTCACCGTGTACCGGTCGAGTCGGTTGAGCTGGGCCGGGTTGGCGCTGTCCTGGGCGGGTTGGGAGCCCCCGAAGTGCTGGGTGGCACTCCAGGCCACCCACTGTTGGTAGTGGGCCTGCTGTGCGGCCGGGACCGCGGGCACCCCGGGCGGCATTCCCGTCGGTGACCCCGGTGGCGGGGCAGGTGCACCCGCCCCCGCCGGAGGTGCGGGTGCGGTCGGTGGGGGCGCCGCCGCGGGCGCGGGTGGCGGGGTGTGCGGCGCCGGTGGCGTGGCCGAGACCGTAGGTCAGCGGAATCTGGTTGGGCAGGGTGGTGAACGGGGTGAAGTCAGGCTTGTTGGTGAAGGCGTCGAACATGGGTACCATCTGGTCCTCCTCGGCCGTCTTCGTCCTCGAGGACGACCCCCAAGCCGGCTGGATTCGTTTTCCCGGTGTTCACCCGCCCGTGGTGGTGCCCGACCCGGGGTGGCGGTCAGGGTGGTGGGCATGACCGATGACCGCGAAATCTTCTCCTCCCGCTTCAGCCGCCGCGGCTTCCTCACCGCGGCCGGGACCGCCGGAGCCGGGTTGGCGGCGGGCTCCCTCGTCGGGGCCGGGAGCGCGCAGGCCGCCGAACAACCCCAGTTCGGCCAGCCGGGTGATCCGGTCGGCACTCCGCGGGTGAGTGGTCTGCACCTGCAGTTCGGGGCGGACGCCGCCAGCGAAGTGGTGGTGTCCTGGCACTGTCTGCAGCCGGTGACACACCCCCGGGTCCTGCTCGGACACCCTGAGGGGGCCTACGAACGCAGTGCACCGGCCACCACGGTCTCCTACACCGACGCCAAGTCCGGGCAGATCGTGTACGCCCACCACGCACCGCTGCGCGGGCTGCGCCCGGACCGCGAGTACACCTACGCGGCGATCCATGACGGCGCCCAACCGGAGTTCGGTTCCTTGCGGACCGCCCCGCGCGGGCGGTCCCGGTTCACGTTCACCAGCTTCGGGGACCAGGGCACCCCGACCACGGGCAAGGTGTTCACCCCACCACCGGGCGTCACCCTGACCAACCCGCCGTTCGTGAACGACAATCTCGGCTCCCCGGCCGCGGGCGATGTGACCGCGGGTGTCGAGCGGGTGCAGCCGTTGTTCCACTTGTTCAACGGCGATCTGTGCTACGCGAACCTGGCCACCGACCGGGTCCGCACCTGGTCGGATTTCTGGGCCAACAACACCCGCAGCGCCCGGCACCGCCCCTGGATGCCCTCGCCGGGGAACCACGAGAACGAGCTCGGCAACGGCCCCATCGGCTACGCCGCCTACCAAACCTACTTCTCCGTGCCCGCCACCGACGGGCAGACTCCCACCACCCGCGGGCTCTGGTACGCCTTCACCGTCGGATCGGTGCGGATCATCAGCCTCGCCAACGACGACGTGTGCTACCAGGACGGGGGCAACAGCTACGTCCGCGGCTACTCCCACGGGGCGCAGCGGGCATGGTTGGAGCGGGAATTGGCCCGCGCCCGCTGCGACCGCGACATCGACTGGGTGGTGGTCTGCATGCACCAGGTCGTCATCAGCACCGCCGACAAGTTCAACGGCGCCGACCTCGGGCTGCGCCAGGAATGGGTGCCCCTGTTCGACACCTACGGCGTCGACCTCGTCGTCTGCGGGCACGAGCACCACTACGAACGCTCCCACCCCATCCGCGGGCAGGCACCCACCCCCACCCGGACCCCGGTTCCGGTGGCCACCCGCACCGACGTGGTCGACACCAGCAAAGGCACCGTGCACATGGTGCTCGGCGGCGGCGGCACCTCGGCGCCCTCCAACGGATTGTTCTTCCACCCCCCACAATGCCGGGTCATCACCGGCGTCGGCGACCCGAACCCCACCACCGGGAAACGAGCGCCCATCTACCTCACCGAGAACGCTCCGTGGTCCGCCGTCCGCGACGCCGCCGCGCCCTACGGGTTCGCCGCCTTCACCGTCGACCCGGGCTCCCGGCCTGGCGACACCACCACGCTGACGGTGACCTACTACGAAGTCCTCGGCGCGGAAGGCAAGCTGCACCCCTTCGAAACGTTCACCCTGCAGCGCCCCCGCTCCGACACACCTGACCACAAATAACTCAGAATCGCCGCCATTGCGGCCCGTAGGAGACGACATGCGCGAGAACTGGCGAGGATCGACCGGGCTGCTGGTGGCGGCCGTGCTGGGGGTGGGAGCCGCCGTCGCGGGCACCACCCCCGCCGGCGCCGTGCCGGTAACGCCAAGCGTGGGCGCCGCGTCGGGTTGTGCGCTGGCCAACGGTGTGCAGCACGTGATCGGAATCCAGTTCGACAACGTGCATCTGCGCCGGGACACCCCGAACGTGCCCAGTGATCTGGAGCAGATGCCGCAGCTGTTCACCTTTCTGAAGACCCACGGCACGGTCCTGGCCAACTCCCACGACGTGCTCGCGCACACCGCGTCCAACTTCGTCGCCAACCAGACGGGGCTCTACCCCGACCGCAACGCGATCACCCAGTCCAACAGCTTCAACTACTTCGACCCCACCGGGGCCACCCACGCTGCCAGCTCGTTCGCGTACTGGACGAGCCGGGTCAACGACTTCACCGGAACCTCCAGCGACCGGCACTACAACACCCAGTACACCGCCGACCGGTCCAGCGTCCCGAACACCACGAATGTGAACACCCCGGCGCCGTGGGTGCCCTACACCCGGGCCGGGTGCACCGTCGGGGAGGTGGGCATGTCCAACACCGTGCTGGAGAACACCAGCGCCGACCTCGCCACCGTCTTCGGCGCCGATTCTCCGAAGGTGCAGGAAGGCAAGGCCGATCCCACCAAGGCGGCCGCCGACTACGTCGGGCTGGCCGTGCACTGCGCCCAGGCGGCGCCGGTGTGCGCCCACGGACAGGCCGATGCGCTGCCCGACGAGCCGGGCGGCTACCACGGCTACCAAGCGTTGTTCGGCAACACCCAGATTGCCCCCGTCATCAGCCCCGCCGGCCCCGTGCGGGCCCTGAACGATGCCACCATCGCCGACCACAAGGGCAACCCTGGTTTTCCCGGCTTCGACGCCCAGACCCCCACCAACTCCCTGGGATACGCAGCACAAATGCTCGAGCACGGCGTGCAGGTGGCCAACGTGTACGTCTCCGACGCGCACACCGACCACGGTCCCGCCGCCACCGGGGACTTCGGTCCCGGCGAAGCCGGCTACGCCCGCCAGCTCACCGCCTACGACACCGCCTTCGGGCAGTTCCTCACCCGGCTGGCCGCCGATGGGATCACCCCGGAGAACACCCTGTTCTCGGTGACCACCGACGAGGGCGACCACTTCGCCGGCAGCGCACCGACGCCGCCCACGTGCACCGGCGCCCCGGGCAACTACTGCAGCTATGCCACCAAGTCCGAGGTCGCCGTGAACCTGCCCGGCCTGCTCGCGACCCAGAAGAACAACACGACCCCGTTCGCGATTCACGCCGACCCCGCGCCGGCGCTCTACCTGCAGGGCAAGCCCACCCGCACGGACCCGGCCGCCCGCCAGCTGGGCCGGGACCTGACGAGCTTGACCGTGCCCAACCCGCTGACCGGGGCGCCGGACAAGGTGGCGTATCAGATTGCTGATCCGGTGGAGGAGAAGATCCTGCACTTCCTCAGCTCCGACCCGGCCCGCACCCCCACCCTGACCGCCTTCGCCGGGGAGGACGACTACCTCACCGGCGGCGCCGCGAACTGCACCAAACCCTGCGTGACGACCCCCGGCGGCTACGCCTGGAACCACGGCGGCACCTGGGCGGACATGGAAAACATCTGGTCGGCCTACGTCGGACCGCCCATCGCCGCCCGGGGGCTGAACACCAGCACCTGGACCGACCAGGTCGACACCCGACCCACCCTGCTCGGATTGAGCGGCCTGCACGATGACTACCCCGGGGACGGTCGCCTGCTCACCGAGATCGCCGCCCCCGCCGCCCTGCCCGCCGCCCTCCGGGCGAACACGGCGGCGCTGGCAGAGCTGGGACAGGTGTACAAGCAGATCCTCGCTCCCACCGGGCCCTTCGCGCACGACACCTTGGCGCTGTCCACCCGTGGCATCGCCAGCAATACCCCGTTCGACTTCGAGTACACCGTCACCGAGGCAGGTCTGTCCCTGCTCGGTGACTACCGTGACCAGCTGGCCGGGCGCATCGCCCAGACCATCCACGGCGCCGAATCCCACAACCAGCCGGTGGACCCGGCCTCCGCCGTCGCGTTGACCCTGCAGGCCCAGCTGCTGCTGTTCATCACCCACCTGGTCGCCCACCCGTAGCTGTTCGGCAACCGTCCACCTTGGTGTTGCCGAGCCGTCATCCGCAAATGCCACGGTGTACCGGCCTGAGCGTTGAGGAGAGTGATCTACCGATGGCGATCGAACACCGGTGTGCACCGTGGCCGAGGTCGATGTGGCGGCGGTGACCACGACCGCGGAAAGCGCGCGCCCTGTCGTCCGGCGCCGCCCACGCCGCTGGGGTAGCCGCAACCGGCACGACTACCTGGTGTTCCTGGGGTTTGCCGCACCCAACATTCTGCTCATCGCGGCCTTCACGTATCGGCCACTGCTGAGCAACGTCTACTACTCCACCCTCAACTGGACGCTGGGCGCGGCCACCGCCACCCAGATCGGCCTCGGCAACTACGTGACGCTGTTCACCTCCCCGGACAGTGTGCTGATCCTGGAGACCACCGCGCTGTTCACCCTCGCGACCGTCGGCGGGTCGATGGTCCTCGGCCTGCTCCTTGCCCTCGCGCTGAACCGGAAGGTTCGCGGCGGCGGGGTGGCCCGGGCGGCGGTGTTCTCCCCGTTCGTGCTGTCCGGTGTCGGGGTGGGGCTGCTGTGGGTGTTCATCTTCGACCCCACCACCGGCCTGCTCGCCGCCCTGCTGCGCAACGTCGGTCTGGCCAGCCCGCAGTGGTTCAACAACCCCACGTTGAGCCTGGTGATGGTGGTGATCGTCTACGTCTGGAAGAACATGGGCTACGCCGCGGTGATCTACCTCGCGGGCCTGCAGGCCGTGCCGAAGGACCTGCTCGAAGCCGCCGCCCTGGACGGAGCGGGGCGCCTGCGCACGTTCCGCTCCATCGTGGTGCCGCTGCTCTCGCCCACGACGTTCTTCCTGCTGGTCACGAGCATCCTGAACTCGCTGCAGGCCTTCGACCTCATCCGCATCATGACCCCGCTCGGGCGCGGCACCACCACGCTGATCTACGAGGCCTACCTGCAGGCGTTCGGCGGGTACAACCAGGCCGGGTACTCCGCAACGGTCTCCACCGTCCTGTTCGGACTGCTGGTGCTGTTGACGCTGGCGCAGCTGGCGTTCCTGGAGCGGCGGGTGCACTACCGGTGACCACCCTCGACGACCGTCCCCGGATCGAGGATCCCAACGCGGACGGGCCGCTCGGCCGCCCCTTGTCCCGGGGGAACCTGTGGGCCACGATCACCGGCGGCTACTTGCCGCTGCTCCTGGCCACCGCCGTGGTAATCCTGCCGATGGCCTGGATGGTGGTGTCCTCGTTCAAGGCGCCCGATCAGCTGGTCACCCAAAACATCGTGCTACTGCCCCGCACCCTCGCGCCGCGCAACTACCTCGAAGCCGCGCGGACCGTGCCCTTCCCCCGGTTGTTCCTCAACTCGGCGATCGTCACCGTCCTCGGCGCAGGCATCAAGGTCATCCTCGCCGTGCTCACCGCCTACGCCCTGGTGTTCATCCGCTTCCCCGCCAAACGGTGGATCTTCGGGGCGATCCTGGTGACCCTCATGGTGCCCCCGCAGGTGTCCCTGCTCCCGAACTACCTGCTCATCACCAGTCTCGGCGGGGCGGACACCTACTGGGGCATCATCCTGCCCGGACTGGGCACCGGCTTCGGCACCTTCCTGTTGCGACAGCACTTCCTGAGCGTGCCCGCCTCCATCCTCGAGGCCGCGGAGATCGACGGGGCCGGGCACTGGACACGGCTCACCCGCATCGTCCTCCCGATCTCGATGCCGGCCATCGCCACCGTCGCCCTGGTCAGCATCGTCTTCGAGTGGAACGACTACCTCTGGCCGCTGGTCATCGTCACCGATCCGCACATGATGACCCTGCCCGTGGGCCTGACCCTGCTCTCCAACAGCGAGAGCGGCGCCGCCTCCTACGGGATCCTGATGGCCGGGACCGTCCTGGTGATCGTGCCGGTGCTCATCGTCTTCGCTGCCCTGCAGCGCTACGTCGTGGCGGGACTGACCCAAGGAGCGGTCAAGGACTGACCCCGGCACGAACCAGCTGCTCACCCGAACCGACCGTTCGCCCACCCCAGGAGGACCCCATGCGCTTCCCATCCCCGCCCACCCCCGCGACCACCCTGTTCAGCGCCGGCGGGGGGATGGACCGCCGCCGCTTCCTGGGCCTGGCTACCACAGCGGGTCTGTCCACCGCGGCACTGGCCGCGTGCGGCGGCCCCTCCACCTCCCCCAGCGGCGCAGCACCTGCCGCCGCCCCGGAGATCGACTACAGCGGCGTGAAGCCCGCCGCGCAGATCACCTGGTGGTCGAACAACCCCGGCTCCTCCAAGGACGTCTCCCAGCAGATCATCGACACGTTCCACGCCGCCCAACCCGACATCAAGGTCACCCTGGTCACCGCGGGCAAGAACTACGAAGAGGTCGCCCAGAAATTCCAGACCGCCCAGACGGGCGGCACCCTGCCCGACCTCGTCGTCTTCTCCGACGTCTGGTGGTTCCGCTACTACATGCTCAAGTCGATCGTGCCGCTGAACTCACTGATCAAGGCCGTCGGCATCGACACCGCCGACTACCGCGACCAGCTGCTCGCCGACTACCAGTACCAGAACGCCCAGTGGGCGATCCCCTGGGCACGCTCGACCCCACTGTTCTACTACAACAAGACCCACTGGCAGGCCGCCGGACTGCCCGACCGCGCACCCAAGACCTGGCAGGAATTCGGCGAGTGGGCGCCGAGGCTGCAGGCCGCGCCCACCGGGGTGCAGCACGCCTACCAACTGCCCGCCCTGGCCGACTACGCCGGCTGGAGCTTCCAGAACAACCTGTGGGGCTGGGGCGGGGCGTGGAGCAACGAGTGGGACGTCACCTGCAACGGGCCCCAGGCCGTGGCAGCGCTGCAGTTCCTGCAGGACTCGGTGTACAAGGACAAATGGTCGGGGGTGGCCAGCAAGGACTCCACCACCGACCTGTCCGCCGGTGCAATCTCCGCGACCGTGGGCTCCACCGGCAGCCTGGTCGGCATCCTGAAGACCGCGAAGTTCGACGTCGGCGCCGGGTTCCTGCCCGGCGGCCCGGCAGCCGCCTCGCCGGTGTGCCCCACCGGTGGCGCCGGGATCGGCATCCCGAAGGCCATTCCCAAGGAGAACCAGCTCGCCGCGGCGATGTTCCTGAAGTTCCTCACCTCCCCGGAGAACACGGTCACCTTCTCCGCGGCCACCGGGTACATGCCGGTGCGCAAGTCGGCCGACACCGCCTCGCTGACCGCCAAGGCACCCCAGATCACCACGGCCATCGACCAGCTGGCGGTGACCCGGGTCCAGGACCGTGCCCGGGTCTTCTTCCCCGGCGGCGACCAGGAAATGGCCAAGTCCTGCGCCAACATCCTCACCAAACAATCCGACGTGCGCTCGGAGATGGACCAGCTCAAGACCACGCTGAGCGGCATCTACGACCACGACGTCAAACCCAACATCTGAAGGGAGCCCGCCGCGATGGCCTCAGTGACGTTCGACAAGGTCACCTGCACCTACCCGGGCACCGACCAACCGGCCGTGGACGCCTTGGACCTGACCGTCGCCGACGGCGAGTTCATGGTCCTGGTCGGCCCCTCAGGGTGCGGGAAATCCACCTCGCTGCGCCTGCTCGCGGGCCTGGAGGAACCCACCTCCGGTGCGATCTGGATCGGTGACCGCGACGTCACCGAGCTGGCACCGAAGGACCGCGACATCGCGATGGTGTTCCAGAACTACGCGCTCTACCCGCACATGAGCGTCGCCGAGAACATGGGCTTCGCGCTGAAGATCGCAGGCGTGCCCAAGGGCGAGATCACCACACGGGTACAAGATGCGGCGGTCCTGCTCGGGCTCGACCCCTACCTGGCCCGCAAACCCAAGGCGCTCTCCGGCGGGCAGCGTCAGCGGGTGGCCATGGGGCGGGCGATCGTCCGTGAACCGCGGGTGTTCCTGATGGACGAGCCGCTGTCCAACCTCGACGCCAAGCTGCGGGTGCAGACCCGCACCCAGATCGCGGCGTTGCAGCGTCGGCTGGGCACCACCACGGTCTACGTCACCCACGACCAAACCGAGGCACTGACCATGGGCGATCGGGTCGCGGTCCTCAAAGACGGTGTGCTACAACAGGTCGACACCCCGCGGATGATGTATGACCATCCCGCCAACGCTTTCGTGGCTGGGTTCATCGGATCACCCCAGATGAACCTGTTCCAGGGACGACTCGACGACACCACCGTCCGGGTCGCCGGCCAGGACATCGCCATCGAACGCACGCAGGCGACGGCAGCCCGCACCGAGGGAGCCGACACCGTGCAGATCGGCGCGCGCCCCGAGGACCTGCGATTGGGCGGTCCCCAGGAGGAGGGGATCACCGCCGAAGTCGTCCTCGTCGAGGAGCTCGGGGCCGACGCCTACATCTACGCCCGCGCCGGCACGCTCGACACGTCGAGTTTCGACATCGTCGTCCGCGTCGACGGCCGCCGGCCGCCGGTGAAGGGTGAGCAGGTCAACATCGTCATCAACCCCGCGCACACCCACGTGTTCTCCCCCATCACCGGCAACCGACTCTGAGCTCGACAAACAACACCAGCTTCTGCGCGGCGTCTTTGACCCAGCTCTGCAGCGTGAGCAGCTTGATCTGCAGGGACCGCTTGGTGCTCATGCGCTGGTCGTAGGGGTAGTCCTCCTGCCACGTCGTCACCGGTTGCCCGTCGGCCCCGATGACAGGATGACCAGCGGAGTCGTTGGTAGGGGTTCAGGTGGTGGGGACGGTGAAGCCGTGGGTGCGGGCGAGGGTGGCGAGGGTGCGCCATTCCTCGTAGTCGTCGAGCCCGTTGGTGGCGCAGGGGGTGCCGATGAAGGGGGGCACGGCGAAGGCGGGGGCGGTGAGGTTGGGTGGTGTGGTGAAGTCGAGGACTTCGGCGAGGTTCGCGGCGGCCGCGTCGCGGGGGGTGAGGGGGGCGAGGTTGAAACGCCACTCGATGGCTTTCAGGACTGAGGTGTGGTCGTAGGTGCCGTGGGCGATGTGCTGGCGGCGGGCGCGGGGGGAGATGACCAGGCATGGCACCCGGAAGCCGCGCAGCCCCGTGCCGAGGTCGGGTCGGGCGTCGGGGGCGGTGGTGGGGGCGACGTGGTCGAAGAAGCCGCCCCACTCGTCGTAGTTGATGACGAGCATCGTCTTGGACCAGCCGGGACCACCGGTGATGGCGTCATAGACCTGGGAGAGGAACGCCTGCCCGGCGCGGATGTCGGCGTGGGGGTGGTCGTCGGCGGAGGAACCGGTTGCCTCGTCGAGGAAGCGGGGATCGACGTAGGACACGGCGGGCAGTGTTCCGGTGGCGGCGGCGGTGAGAAACGCCGGGTAGGGCTCGCTGATGGAGAGGTACTTGGTGCCGTAGAGGGACAGGAACGGCACGTCGGAGTAGTAGTAGGTGCCGCTGACCCCGGCTGCGGCGAGCCGGTCCCAGATGGTGGGCATCGTCGCGGTCACGGTCGAGTTGTGGGTGCGGTCGGTTTGGGCGGAATGCTGGTAGAAGCGGTTCGGGTAGGTCTCGGCCATGGTCGCTGAGAAGTAGCTGTCGCAGGCGGTCCAGTAGGGGGCGGCTTGACCGTAGAAGGACAGGTCGGCCCCGGTGTAGTAGCCGGTGGCGAAGTCGTCGTTCTGCCCGGCGAGCAGCCAGCCGTCGCACCGGCCGTTGTTGAGCTCGATCCGGCCGCCTTCATAGGAATGGTCGGGATCGGGGTGGGCGCAGCCCTGGAAGTCGGTGAGGTGGTGGGTGGGCCGGCGTACCCCGGTGCGGTCGCGGTAGGCGAGCCCGGCCTGTCGGCCGTCGGCGCCGGGTAGCCACCCCAGGTAGTGGTCGAAGGACCGGTTCTCCATCATTACCACCACGATGTGCTCGATCCCGGAATCGGCGGGAGGTGGTAGCTGCGGGTGCCCGGCGCCCGGTGCAGCGGCGGCGGTCGCACTATTGGTGAGCAGGGCGCCGGCGGTGACGGCACCGACGCCGCCGAGGAAGCCGCGGCGGGACAGGGTGGGGGTCTGCTGGTTCATGGGTAGGACGTCCTTCCGGCGCACCGGCCGGGGGCCGGCGCGGGTTGAGGTGGGCGGCGGCGGCGCGTCAGCTGCGGGTGTAGACGTCGCGGCCGAAGCGGTAGGGGACTTGGGAGGCGTAGCCGAGGTAGGGCAACCCGAAGAGGTCCTCGATGCTCGCGAGCAGCGAGTAGTGGTTGTACGGCGTGTCGTTGACGGTGCCAGGCTTGGTGAACTTGGAGACCACGACGGCTCCTACCCGGCCCCCGCCCAGACCGGTGATGCCGGGTAGCGGGGTGTTGGGGCCCGGTACCTCTCCGCAGCAGGCGGTGGCGTCGGTTTGCGGTCCGTCGGACTCGTCGAAGGTCACCACGAGCATGCCGTCCTGCTTGAAGGCGGGGGACGCCTGGATGATCGGCACCCAAGTCCGCAGGAATGCATCAGCCGACACCAGGCCACCGGGTTGGCCGTCCACACACGGGCTGTCGTGCCCGTCATGGCACAGGTTGGGCACGATCATCGAGTAGTTGGGGGTGGTGGTGACGGACGTGAGGTCGGTCTTGAGGCGGTTCAGGTCCACATCGTTGCGCTGGCAGGTCGGGCTGTCGGTGATGGAGTGGAAGTAGACGAACGGGTTGTGGCGGGCGGCGTACTGGTCTCCGACCCGGGCTTTCTGGGTGTCATCGACGGTGTTCAGGGCGGGGTGGCGGCAGGTGACAGGCTCGGTGGGGGAATTTGCCATGTCTTCGAGGTAGCCGTGCCAGGTGAGGTGTTTGGCGGCGAGCTGATCGGGCAGGGTCTTGACCGCGGCCGGGTAGACGCAGCCGTTGCCCACGGCTTGGTTAGGGGCGACGGTGGCTGCGCCGACGAAGTCGGTATAGGCCTGACAATCACCCTGGGTCTGGGTGTCAGGGCCCTGGCCGCTGATCTGGGCCACGTAGTTGGGCAGGCTGTTGTGGGCGGTCCCGTAGTACTGGCTCAGCAGTGCACCCTGGGCGCGCAACGTGTTACTGAGGTACGGGGCCGGCGAGCCCGGGCCGAAGGCCGAGGCGAACCCCTTGTTCTCCAAGTTGATCACGAACACATGCCCCACATGGGGCGGTCCTGGTCGCGGCGCCGCCCCAGCGGACGAGCTCGCCGCGAGCAGCATCCCGATGCACACGAGGGCCAGCGCTACCCACCGGCCCGGGGCCACCACAAACCTCACCGAAGTCATGAAGGAAAACCTACCCAGCCCATCCATCGCGCAGGTGGACCCTGGATGAACAAACCACACCCGGAATTGAGCTCCATCCCGGTCCCCCGGTCGGCGTTCCTGGGCTGACTGCTGGCAGGGCGTGGTCATCGTGGTCCTCGTCCTCGCCGTCGCCGGTATCGGCAGTTAGAAGCCGCAACGGCGGCTGACCCGCCGTCGCCGGGTCACCAGGCGAGGAGCCGCGCCCGCAAGGACTCCGCCACGCCCGGTCGCACCGCACCCGGCCCGGCCAGATAGCCCCTACCGAACCCCAGCCGGCAGTCGTGGCGGCAGGAGCGGCGAGCAACGCCGGGGGGTGGGCGGCATAGCCCGGGGCGAACTGCTCGAGGGAAACGCCCGATAGTTCCAGGCGGTGCCGATACCGGTCCACACGGGCCGCGGAGATACCCTCTCGGGAGCGCACATAGTCCGCGAGCACCCCGGCCTCGCAGACCCCAGCATCCGCAGGACGATCGCCGCGGCCAGCCCCGTCCGGTCCTTGCCCGCCGCGCAGTGCATCACCGCCGGCAGCGTGCCCGGTGCCGACAACCCCTCGATGACCGCGCCGAAACCGGGTGCATAGGCGGTGACCATCGCCACGTAGGCCGCCACTTTCGCCGTAGCGTATGGAGCGACGGACTGCTCGGGCGTGCGCCCGGTAGCGGAGAACACCCGGTCGGACAGGGTGGTGCCCGGCTCACTGTTCTCCCACATCGGGATCTGCACCACGTCGACGCCTACGCGTACGGCGCCGGTGGCCTGCCCAATCCGCTCGTGTGCGGCCCGGAGATCGAACACCGTGCGCACACCGAGATCGGCGACCGCGTCCCAGCCAGCGCAGGGGCAGGCCGTCCGGAGCCCCGCAGCGGCACACCAGGCCGCGGCGCACTTGCCTGCCATCGACCGTGCGCGCGCCTCCCGGGTCCCGGAAATTGCATGCCCCTTCCGGCGCCGCCGCGGGCACAGGGCACCCGCCGGGCCAGGGTCGCCGCCGGGATGGGGAGTCGAGGTCACGGCAGCGAATCCAGCTCTCGAAGCTCTCGAAGCTCTCGAAGGTGTTCGGTTCAGGTGACGGGTTGGTCGTTGGGGGGCGGCAAGGTGGTGCCGTTGCGCAGCAGGACCGGTCCCACCGGGGTGGAGGCGCTGACCGGTGGTGGGGGTGTCGGGGTGGGGGTCGGTGCCGGGCTCGGAGCGGTGGGCTGGGTGATGGTCGCCCCGAAGGTGGGTGGTGGGGGGGTGGACGCGGTCGGGCTGATCAGGTCGGCGAGGCTGAGGGCGTCGTCCAGGCGGGGCACCCCGAGCGGGGGCAGGCCGAGGAGATCGAGCACGGTTTTGCCGATGCTCACGTGGGAGTTCCAGCGGTGGTCGATGCCGGGTGTCACCGGGCCGCCGAACATCAACAGCGGCACCCGGGGCCCGTAGGCGAGCTGCACCCCGTCGGGGGTGTGCTCGACGTTGGGGGTGGCGACGTGGTCGTCGAAGCCACCCCAGTCGTCCCAGGTAAGCAGGAACACCGTGTCCTGCCAGTGTCCGGCGGCGACGATCGCGTCCACGGCCCGCCAGATGGTGTCCTGGCCGGTGGTGACGTCAGCGGGTGGGTGTTCGTCGGCGGGGCTGTCGTGCCAGATCATGCTCAGCTGCGACAGGTGGGTGGCGTCGGTGCGGATCTGGTCGCTGCGCACGATGTTCGGTGAGCCGGCCAGCTGCTGATAGAACGCCACCGGGTAGGCGGAGCGACCGGTGTAGGCCTTCCAGCTCAGGCCGTGCTCGCCGGCGTGCCCGAGCAGGGAGGGCATGTCCCACACCGGTGGGGCCTGGGCCCGGGGCGGGTTGCGCAGGGTGGGGGTTTGCCCACCCACGATCAGCAGGTGATTGGGGGTGGAGTTCGTGCCGAACCCGGAGCAGTGATTCTCCAGGAACGCCCCCGTCGCGGCGAGGTAGGCGTAGTAGGGCAGCACCGCGGTGGTGTCGAACTGCAGGTGCGTGCCCGGGGTCGCGGTCCCGGCTTGCTGGGCGTGCCACCACTTCGCGTAGGCCGCCCGGTTGTGCGGCCGGTCGGGGCCCGGCGGGTTCGGCGAGATCGGCCAATCCGAGGCGACGTTGGCCCCCCAGGCGCGCATCGACCGGAAATAGTTGTCGATGGTGTGGTTCTCCTGCACGAACACCACCACATGCGCTACCGCTGCTGCCACCACCCCAGCCTGCCACCCAGGGCAACCCGGAAAGCGAACATCAGCCGAACAGATACGCAACCCGAGGCGCGCGGTGCCGAGCACCCCGTCCGTGAGCGGCGGTGGCGGTCGTCGCGGTGGCGGCCCTATCCGGTGTGCAGGGCGGTGAGCAGGGCCTGCCCGTCCGGGGCGCCGAGGCCGGTGCACGGGTCCCACCCGGGCCCCGCGGTGTAGGCGCCGTTGCTGCCGGTGGTGACGTCCCGAAAACCTGCGGGGGTGAGCCCGGTGCCGGCGTGGGCGTAGAGGGCGGGGTGCAGCAATCCCAGTCGGCGACCCAGTCCTTGGCTGAGGCGGCACACCAGCGCAGCCCACAGCGGGGCGACGGCGCTGGTCCCGCCGATGACCAACCGTCGCCCGTCCACCAGAACCTGGTAGCCGGTGGCCGGGTCGGCATCACCGGCCACGTCGGGCACACCCCGGCCTGTACCCCCACCTGCCCGGTTCGGGACACCGACGCTTCCCTGCCAGGACGGGAGCGGGAAGGTGTCGCTGACCCCGCCGCCGGTCGCTCCCCGCCCGGCCCCGTCGTTCCACACGGTTTCCCTGACCGGTGTGTTGGCCGCGTCGAGTTGCACGGTGGTGCCCCCGCAGGCCAACGCGTGCGGGCTGGACGCCGGGAAGTCCACATGCACGGCGCCGTCGGTCGCGCCGTCGCTGCTGCCGTTGTCTCCGGACGCGACGCAGACGCTCACCCCCAGGGCGGCGGCGTCGATGAACGCCTGGTCCAGCGCGGTCCGGGCCTGGGCGGTCCACGCGTCCTCGCTTTGCCCCCAGCTGATGCTCACCGCGGTCGGGGTGGGGGTGGCGTGTACCGCGGTCGCGACGGCGTCGAGGAAACCACGGTCGGTGTTCGGCGCGAAATACACCACCAGGGTTGCTTTCGGGGCCAGCGCACCGGCGACCTCGATGTCCAACAGCACCTCCCCGTCCGCGCCGTGGGGGTCGGTGCCGGCCCCGTTCACCCCGCCGTCGACGCCGACCGCGCTGACCGCGGGCGTGGCCAGCCCCAGACCCGTGAAGTAGGCATCCAGGTCGGATTGGGCGTAGCCGCCGCCGAGCTCCACGAGCGCCACGCTCTGCCCGGTCCCATCAGTGCCGGTGGGGAAGGCGTAGGCCTGCCCGAGCTGGGGCGGGGTGTATCCCGCACCCAGCGCCCCGGCCCCCAGCGCCCCGGCCCCCGGCGCCGCAGCCCCCGGCGTCCCAGCACCTGGGGTGGCAGCTTCCGGGGGTGGGGTGGCGATGCGGAACTGGGCCCGGGCCTGGGGTCGGTCATCGATGCCGAGGACCGCCACAACGATCCCGTCCAAGACGGCTGGGACGGTGAGCTCCCCGCTGCGTTGGCGGTGCCCTACCGCTTCCCCGGTCACCGGGTCCGGGCTAGTCGTGCGGGTCAGGGTGGTCCCGAAGGCCGCGGCCACCGCAGCCGCGGACCCGGAAACCTGCATCCGCCGCGAAGGCGCGTCGACCGAGGTGATGGTCAGCCCGGCCGCACCCAAAACGTCCC
>JAABUI010000645.1_pt1 | contig 24226 bp, 23 predicted proteins | sample 5559111 | NCBI WGS metagenome assembly JAABUI01 (sample SAMN10711870, study PRJNA513365) | rock metagenome | isolation source: Antarctica rocks | place: Antarctica: Victoria Land, Buttleship Promontory
CCCCCCCGGGCCAGGTCACCAGATCACAGCTGAGCGGTGATCCCTGTTTACGCGGTTAGGCAGACGTGAAGGGAAGCCTGAGCATTCGCAACCAGTGATGAGGCATTTCTTTCATTGGTCTTGTGGCAGCCCTCTTAGGGTCAGACAGTTGCTTCGCCCTGGAATGCTCGCCGCACGCTGAAGCTTTCCACCAATGTCGTCGCAGTGTCGCACATCAGCTGAGCTGTGGTGGAACAGTGGCTGGCAAAGGAAGGTCGAGGCAGGAAGGTCCAGAGCGGCAGAGTCGAGCGACGAGGCTCCAACATGGTCGAAAAAGGAATCATTTCCGTTGGAGCTGAGCTGCAGCGCGGGCGACAAGGGACGAGGTGGCGAATGAGAGGGTTCGCCTGCATCACTGGCTCCAGCCGTAGACGAAAGTTGGGCAGGTCAGGAAACGGCGAGGGTGAGAGTGAGAAGTGCAACAAAGTACTCCCGAAGGAAAAAGCCATGAGCAAAATGCCTCATGCAAAGGTCCAAGCACAGTGATCGGCGATGATCGGTAGAAGCCAGCTAGGCAGCAGGAAGGGGGGCCGCAGACCCTTGCAATATGAGAAGGAGCGAGGGTACGACAGGGAGATGTGGGGAGAAAGATGAAGGAGGAAGTGGGAAAATAGCGAGCGGTGGAGGTCTTTATACCTTGAGAAAGCAGCGGGAGGGGCGATACTGGGCGCCTGGCCTGGAAGCAGGAAAGAGCGCCCATTTCACCACGACGCAGATTATTTATCCTCAACCACGACAGGGTTCGTCAGAGGAAATCCTGATCGCTGGTCAGATATGTACCATGGGGGCTCACCTTGACTGCCGCAAACCTCACTGGATGAATTGGAGCTCATTGCGTTCTTGCAGTGTAGGGTTGTTCCCATGATGTTATGAACGGGTCGGGCCATGTTAAGGCGCCTGATTGCGCTAGGCAGCAGAGCTCAAGAAGTTTAGGCAGCAGCATTCGAGATGTCTAGGCAGCTGCAGGGCCCCAACGTAGGCAACTGAAGCCGGGCCCAAGGCAGCCTGTTCAGGCTCCAGCGTGCTGCGCCCCTGCACTGCCCCGCGGGAGCTCAGCTCAGCTCAGGCACGCTCAGGCACGGCTCAGGGCCGCTCACCCCCGGCTCACCTTAAAGCAGCCGCTGCTCACCTTGGAGGCTAGAAGTGGAAGAGGGAAAAATGTTTCGTGATCATGTCTAGAGGGGTATGAACACTGGATTCAATACTTATGAACCAATGCTTGACGCGGATCCGTTCGGTCTTACTGCAAGCATGCACTTTCCCACCCAATTCGCGTTTCAAGAGAATTCGATGCAACGGTGACGTTTCTCGATGTCTGCGGACACGGGCCTCAAATAGGAAGTTCTCGGTCGCCGCCATTGGTGAAGGTCGTCTTCGACATCCAAGTGTCGGAGGATAAGATGATGGTGTAGTCGACGAACTTGTTCCGAGCTCCCTTTCAAAGTCCATGTGAATACCTGGCGTGAGGGCATCGCAAAGATCCCTTCCACCTTCAAAGTCTCCCAATGAGTTTTGAGGCAGTCGAGAAGGTTGCTGCGTGGCAGGCCTTGCACGATAGTGTCCAGGGTCCTATACTCAGATCTGTCTCGATTGTGATGTGTCTTTGATCGCCGACAACTCTCGCAAAGCGTCGTGGTTGTGCCTTTACCCGGGGACGCAGAGTTAGCGATCTGAGGTGACGATTCTGGGCAACTTGTGTCAGCTTCTGTCTGTGAATTTATCACCTGCAAAAGGGATTCTTCATCCTTTTCGTAGGACGAGGACGGCGTGGGATACGAAGGGTTGCTGGCATCATCAGTCATGCAGTCTTCATTGATGAACTCCATCCACGAGTCGTCGCAAAGTTCGGCTCCTGGCTCGAACTCCACCGACTCAATGTCGAAAATACGGGTCAAGTAGGCTTTTGCTGCTTCTTGCCCCACAGCACTTCTTAAGTCATCAACGACCGCAGCGAGACGCTGTCGTATGTAATCTGGTACTTCAGAAACCATGTCGATGCAGATACTCAGGACTAGAGTTGCAGCTTCTCAGACTTGCGGACCCATTTGCTCGCAAGTCAGGGATTCTAGAAGGTTCCATCCGACAGCCTTATAGAGCACCCGAAGCTTGATAAGCCATCGGAGCGTCATCATACTAGGATCACTCGTTTCACATCTGTTTCACCAGAAACGGTTCATTCGGCAGCTTTCCAAAAAGCTACTGATAGTAATAAGACTCCCAATTCGACTGACGACATAGTGGATGAAACTGCGGGGCAAGAGGAACGCTTCGCATTTATGAATTGACCAAACGTTTTTATCTTACACGCCTTCTAGCTATGCTACAATTCAATCTTCGTGTCGCTGGTGAATATTGCTCAAAGCCCTCATCAGGTCGACTGCAAATTCTCCACCTTCCCGAGCGGCCTTCTGAAGAGCTTGGGCGAGATGCGGAACCCGTGAATACGATTTCGCTGCTTCTGTAACAACGAATTGTCTTGCCTCCTTATGAGTGGCATACATTTCTAGAATGCGATCGAAGAGCTCGATGCTTGACCAGGAGTGTAGCTGAGACCTGAGGTGTTCCATAGCGAGTTCTTCCAAGTCGTCCATTCGAAAATGACGTGCAATAAGAGCCACGCTTGAGTGTTTAAGCAACTCTGGTTCGTCTTCTGGAAAGTGCTTTCAGTACCCTGCGAAGCATTTGAATTTAAAGACATACCTATATTTTTTAGAACTTCCGTAGGCGATGCAGAATATCTTCCCTCATACATGTATTGGAAGACCCTCCAATGCGAATGTGCGCTGCAACCGCTGGAAATTAATTGTAGATCAGTCCCTGGATTTTCCGTGAGAACGTTATGTAATAAAGGACTCTGATGTGCTAGAATTATCCGGTGGGCAGGAAATTCTATTCCGGTCGTCCCGAGGAGGATTGCGACATCGGAGTAACTGGAGCTGTTGAAAAAGCTCAAGCAGTCAGCTTGGACTATATACAGATCAGAGTCACGCAGAGGTAGCACACCTAGCAAGCGTGACTGAAGCGTGTCTGGAGTTATTGTCCAGATTCGTGCTTTGAGGAATTTGGATCGAAGTCGCCATGATCTGTGCAATGTGATTCAGGAGATTATGCTATCGACTGATTTGCAGCTTCCAAGACGGAGCGAGAAGGCGATGGAAGGATATCAACGCTCTTCTGAACCTCGTCGTCCATTCATGATGGCCTTCAACTCCAACTTTGACGGGTTTCCTGGCCTCCAATTTTTGGCTGCTTGATTTCCATTTCTGATTCCCACCCTCGGGCGCTCTATTCGGTCCCTCCCCAAAATAGATCTTGGACCCTGCAAAGACTTGCGGACCCAATTGCTCGCAAGTCATGGCCAAGCCAGGCACATTCTAGAGACTTCCATCATCCAGCAAAATTGAAACACCCATCAACCAATCACAATGCTATCAGAGGAGTACATCTGATCCAATCCAAACCAGCTGTTCATCAATTCTTACTCCCCTGCTGGTGTGCATACCAGGCAGTCTCTATGGCGTTTGCTGTCCTCTGTATGCCACAGACAATAGGTTGGTTTGGGGGAGCAAAAACCAGATCGATGCTATCTACAGGTTTATGAAATGCATAGCTCTGACCCTGAAAAGTAAGATAAGGATGATTTCGACAATGTACGTAGAGTCTAAAGACGCATAGTGTCTTGAGACGAGTGTTTGCAGACGTATAATGTCTTGAGACTATCGTCTTAGGACGACCAATGTCTCGAGACCAATAATGTCTTCAGACGGATGTCTTGAGACATGTCAAGTCTGGAGACATCCGTCTGAAGACATTATTGGTCTCGAGACACCCGTCTCTGGACATAATTTGTCACAAGACACACGTCTCTAGACATCACTTGTCTTGAGACACTCGTCGTCCTAAGACGCTAGTTTCAAGACACTGTCAGTCTCGAGACAATGTCGGAGTTGTTGTTGTTGTTCTCAATTAGACGGCATGCTGTCTGTATTTATGTAGAGCTGATATTCAGGTGTTATTCGTAGCCGGGTTCTTCATGGGGCTCACGTGGCCCCTCTTGCATCCTTATACCCAAGAACTGTCAGTCTCAAGACATTGTCAGTCTCGAGACGTGTCACGGTTCCCCTCGATACCGAGGCTCCCCTCATACACCCGAGTGCCTATACAGGGTTGGCAACTTGGGCTACATTGCTAAAAATCAGAAAACATGTCGAAACTCTGATTCATAGCTTTTGCTATCTACATATCCGTGAATATCTATTGATCTACTGCCATCGCGCTTATTTCTCTTTCGGCTGATATTCCAATTCCAGTAATTCTACTCCGTCATCCAAATAGTTACGTACAACATCTCGTAGGTCATCTCGCTGCTTGGCAGTCCCGGATACTACTTGCGGTCAGTCGTGAAAGGCAAGATGCTCAAAGACTTTACCCATCACCAGCATCTTTTCCTTCCCTCCCTCCATCTTTCCCGTAACCTCTTGTACATGCTCAACCCTCCCTTGCGCGGCTTCGAGATCTCCGTGTGCGCCACCTGAGTGTCTCATAATCACCTCGGCTCGTAAAGCTCCGGGTGCATCCGCCGAGCCTCGACATACGGTGCCACGGCTGCCGTAAGAGACTTTCTCCTTTGTCAAATTGATCGAGAAGATCGAAATGGAGAAAATCTGTATGCTGGGTCAGCGTCGCCAGTAAAAGCATCGATCATACCTCACCTTATCCAGATTGTCGCCCTTCAAAAAATCATTCAACAACGGCTGTATCGCGAGAGCAGTCTCTGCCCTTGTAAGCCCCCCGTCAATGGATGTTCATCCCCTGTGCGTGCTTACCGATGTGCTGTACCTGCCAGATCAGACGTATCTGACGCGTGCAAACCTTTCGAGTTTGATAACCACGGATCAACTGTTGGAGATACGGCAGGAGCGCGGCCATCCCAAACCCGGTGGCGACCATGAAAACGCTCTCGTATTCGCCAACTGGGGCACTGATTCCGTGAGGTCCGCTGAACAGCACCCAGCGAGAGCCGAACGTTACGCCACCCTCGCCGGCCTGAGCGTGGTACAGAAGCTCCCGAGTCAGTCCTCGGCGAGGTTCCACGAAGAGGTCGAGTTGATCTTGCTTCTCAGGTGACCACGAGGTCACCACGAAAGGATGGCTTTGCAGGAACGACCAGAAGCTCACGGAGGGGATCCACAAGTTGATGTACTGCCCGGCTTCGACCTTCAACGGCCGGGAGAGTGTGATGCTGATCTTGACTGAGCCACCGGCGTGACTCATGAGGGCTTGGGCGCGACCGTGGCGGAAGGTCCCATTTCGCCACAGGACGCTGACGCATTGGACGACAGACGTGGAAAGAAATAGCCCAGCGGAGATGTAGATGTACATGCGGGGAAACAGCGAGTCTGACGGCAGATGACGCCACGTCGAGTAGGCCGACAGCACCGCCAGTGCTTGGTGCGTCCGAAGAAAGACTTCGTAAGAAGGTCGGCGCAAGAGAGGATGGGAGAGTAGCACGAGCAGACACAACGACGATCCTGCCTACACTCGGTCAGTGTCAAACAGCGCGAGCAGCGAGGGGGACGTACGATCACTCCGTAGAGATGCTCCGGGACTCCCAAGGAGAATGAGGTTCGTTGGGCCGCGACGACGAGGACGTGGAACAGAGCTTTGTGTTTGTCGGCCTCTAGCTTGACAAGACGGCAATCTAATTTCGAATTGAGGAAGATCAAAGGTTCTACGCTGATGTCATAGTATTACATAATCACGGAAGGAGTTTCAGATCACATGATGTTTCAGCCCCTCCTCATGCTACGCTCACTGCATACGTATAAGTATAGCCCCACATACGCTTCTAGCCAGATTTGGAGCCTAAGAACCAGAAAGGTAAGGAAGAGCGCCCATCAGTAACGAGCTACTGGATTTCGACTCCCGCATTCAGCAAATCCGACGCCCGCGTCGTTCTCGACCTTCAATGGCACAGCAGAAGCATCTCGAGCTGGAGGATTTGGGGAAAGACGTCAAGAAAGTGCTCATCGATTGTGGGAAACAGCTTACATCGGCCCCTTTCAAAGACAATGGGGACTTTGAGTTCATCGATGACCGCAAAACCCTAGAAGTAGCAAGCCGCGACTTTGTTAAAATGCAATCATCAAAAGTAAGTCCGTGGGCTAGATCTATGGCTGCTGTATCTGACCTTAAGAAGCCAGATTGCCGTCTCATAGCCTGGCGATTTTCCAAACCAATGACCCTACCTATCCCTCTAAGTGTGACTGTGGACCTTATTCCGTGTGAGATATCTGGAACGCCAACTATCGGAGGAAAACCGGTGGAGGTGGGACAAAGCAGACACTTGACCGAAGACGTGAGGGTCCACCCCTCGTTCACCTGCCTTGCAAGGGTGTATGGACCTGCCTCGTAAGAGCATATGGATAGGAACAAACGGAGGAGCACATTGGCTCATCTTGGCTGTAGGACTGATGATAGCGGCGGTTGGGGGTTCTTTTACGATGCGAATCCTGAGGTTGCTGGAGTAGACACACTGTTGTTCATTTCCCAAACCCTATCTACAAGGGTCTCGTTCGAACTTTGCTGCGGAAGAGGAACACCATTCGTCATTCCCCAATGCTGCTCCCACGGTAGTGGTTGTGAATTCAGTTCATCTCGCACCGGATTTTGCTGGGGCATGGGAATCGAGCCACCCATCCTCGAAGTCTGTTGCCAGAAGAGTCCTGAGTTCGTTTGTTGAGCCGTTCCTAAAGGCTGCTGGGGGATAGGAAAAATGTTCGGCGTCCTGCCATTCACTTCCCACTGAAAATGGCGAGATGTCGAATCGGCATTATTGGTTCCCAGATTTTGTTCCAGCGATCCTTGGGGTTGATTATCTTCCATAGATGTCCCCTGAGGCTGCTGCGATAATAGTATAGCATTGTCAAATCCCCAGTTCTGTTCCCATGATCCTTGGTATCGGTGTTCTTCGGGCATTCTCAAAAGCTGCTGCGGTAGTGCTATAGCATTATTCATTCCCCAACTCTGCTCCACGAACTGCGGCGTCTGCTCGTGTGTAACGGAGAATTCCTGTCGGCTCCCAAAATCAAAAGTCGTTCGCGCTCCATGGGCTCCGTGCGTCGAGCCACTTGGCAAGGAAGATGCTTGATAATGTTGGCAGAAACTTTGAGGAGCAACGCCACCCGTCACCATGCCAATTCCAACCGCGCTGGTTGTACGTAGGTTGTCACATCCATGGGAATCGGCATGCGGCGTCGGGAAGGTCTCGAGCGGCTGAAGATACCGGTTCTGATTCGTAGCTGTCCGATTCACCTCTTAGTTTCGGCTATTAAGGTGGTTGCGCGATGCTTGACTTACCTGTTCTATAACCTTGAGGCTGCTCCGTTCCCATAACATCATTTGCGAAGGGCTGGACTGTAGAAACCGAATTGTATGATCCGTTTCCTTGATGGTCATCTTGTCCACTTCTCGGCCACCTCACATTGTGATGCAAGGGCTGCCAACCTTGTTGCACCTCGTGTGCGACCGAGCCCGAATCCGTACTGCTCGGAGCTGAGAGAGATTGATTGTTGTTGCCTGTCGCAAGAGCAGAGAGCGTCGACTGGGTCGACTGCGATCGGTCCCCTGAGGGCAATGTGGAAGATGTCTTGTCCGGCTGGATAGGCTCGCTGAGGTGCCCGCCAAATGCGTTGCTGGGCGTCCGAAGCTGTGAGTATTGAGCGACGTCGGGCCCACGCGTCTCGACAAGATTTGATTCATTTTGCTCTGAGTGAGAAGGCTCATCCACCTCGACCAAGCTGGTCTTATGGCTAGGACACAACTCTACCCGCTCGTTGCTTGGGGAGGCACTGGCCGTAGTCACGTCATTGACATTGGTTTCGACATTAATGCCTCCGTCTTCGAGGCTGAGCTCCCTGCGCTCATGCTCATGTTCGCTAAATTCTGCTGCAGCAAGCAGGAGTCCAGCGTAATTCGTCCTTTCATCTATGTCTCGCGGAAGCCTAGTATTTCGAGAGCCAACGGGCGGCGACCACGAGTTTCCGTCTAGGTCTAAGCGACGGCGTTTTGGTCTTCCCAATCCATCGCGATGTTGTGCGGCGCTCCCTGCTGTATCGGGCACTGGATCTGCTTTTGGCCCATCATTGCTTTGGAAGGAGCTTGGTACCAAGACCTTGAAATCAAGGTCCAACGAGGTGACGGGAGTGCTCTTAGAAGCAGCATGGACTTTGTGTATGCCCTCGACTGACGTTGGTATGCAATCAGAGTTGTAACCAAGGGCGGCGTATATTTCATCAATCCTAGTACTCTCCCGTCAGCATGGCCTTTGCTATCGGACCGGACATCCATACGAAGGTTTTTTGGCTGTTATGTTGCTCGCATCAAGCAGAGATGCAATGAGACCGGGAATGGTGTACTCAGGTCTTAGACAGTCGCTGTAATCATGTTTCACGAACTCGTCTGTTTTGAGATGTTGAAGGATTAATTGCGAGTTTCGGCTGTTGTGGATACGGGTAAGGTAGGTAATGGATATCGCGTCTGAGACATATATAAGTTCAACTTCGCAAGTAAAGAATTTGGAGAACACACCGATGAAGAACAATTCTGTGGCCCGATAGATCGTCCAGCCATGACTGACTAGAGCAACAATAACGCCATTTAGCCATAGGGCGCTGTCCAGTAGTGTTCGACGGTCACGCTCCCGGCCACTTATATGTTGAATTATCGTATCGAGAGTATCTTGAGGAACGTCCCTTTTCCTCAGAACTTCACAATATGACAGCAAGATGAGAGCTTGAAACGTGGCGAAGGCTTTCTGGAGTTTGGCGTTCATAAGAGAATGTCCAGTGAGTAAAGCGAATCTTTCTGCCAGCTCGACAAGTTCGTGCTCTGAGTGTCCGTCTCCCTGGTATGTTTTTCTCTCGACTATGATATTGGGGCGAACTGTGAAAGCTCGGATGGCCTGCTCGTACTGCGCCACAGTTTTCAGCCCAAGTTCCGTCTGTCTCTTACGCCACTCGGTGGCCTTGGGGGCATTCCGTAGAAATGAATCCGCAGCCTCATTCTTTCGCGGTTGTGGTCTCTTCCGTGGACCATTCGCATGTTTTCTTTTGGGTTTCTTAACCTTGGAACCGTTTGATGAGCCGGACGGGAGTTGTGACCCAGGCTCCTGTGATGGTTGTGATGGCAGTGGAGGTTCAGGCTGCTGTGATGATTGCGATGGCAGTTGAGATTCGGGCTGTGATGAGTGCGATGGCGACACTTCTTGAGGTCGCAAGTCGTGTAGAGTCTTTCGCAGTTGCTCACCAAAGTAAGGGCAACGTTCGCAGTGCTGGCGAAAATAATCGAATTGGCTTTTCTGAACTGTCACGTAGTCATCATCGACCGCCATATTTAATTGGCGGTGGGGAGGCAACAACGCGCAGGTGTTCTACAGAAATTCGGAGGCTAGAATCTCCGTGCCCGCTATTCCTTATTTATTGCGACAACTGAGCACCAAAATAAGGAATAGCGGGCACGGACCAAATCGCACACTAACAACGCCAAGACTGCAGGGACAACGCCTCCTAGTGCTTTTCTTTGCAAGCTCACTAGAGCTGCAAGCCCATCACCGGCATAATAAATCACACATTGGGCTGACTGGTAGAAGAGAATCCTTTGTGAACATGTAAGATGTCGACTATAACCTTGCCGCCTCCCCGCTCGATGTATGCCTCTAGGCTCGCCACATCTTCCCACTTCGCCATTTACTATTCCTTTATGAGGTAAGACGCCGTCATGCACAAGATCACAAACAAGGAGAGTAAAGGAACACGAGCCAATGCCGTGTAGATAAATACGCCACTGGGAAAATCAGCGTCGTTCGTCTCTGGTTTACAACGATATCTGGAATCTCCTGATTTGGACCCGTGACTAAGGGAGGAGGAGAGAATGGGACTATCTTGTTCATGCACAGTTCCTATAAAAAACCCATGGATCTTGCAGCCTCGTGTTGGACAGCTTTCCTGCATATTGGCACGTTTGCCTTCTTCGCCCCGTTTGCTAGGGACCGCTCTGTTTCCTGCAGTCTCCCTTGCACGCTTACACCCCTTGTCGTTCTTATTATGGAAAGTCTCTCACCGACAGTTCATTTGGTTGTCCTTTCTTGTATTTTATTCGCGACTCTTGCGGTGTTCTCTCCTCTAGTTTGGGCGTCCTGCAACTCACTTTCAATCCATTGGCTTCGCCGCCAGACCTGTATATTTGGGTTGAAATTCGTTTTCGATCTCGTGCGGGTCATTTTACTCGCTCTGGGCATCTCAGAGGTAATCCTACTACATAATGGTAATTCAAGGCTTGTTTGAATTCTGCGTGCAATATTGATTGGCCTGATAAATAGGAACAAAGAGTTGGCTGGCTCATGATATCCTGTATTACTGCTCCAACACGTGTGTGATATTCGTGGAGGTATGTCTTCTCTCCAGACAAACACGTTGAACGGATGCTTATCGTCAAACACAGGTCATCTATTTGTGGCACATAATCGAAAGACGCCTCAGCCTTCGTTGGCTTCGCTTTAATGTCGCTGTTGCTATCGTTCTCTGCCTTGGGCAGTTCCTACCTTTAATTAAGTAGGTTCGGGCTACTGTCGTCTTCGCATATACTGACCTGTATTACAGATGGCGCACAGAAGCGATCCAATTCTGGACGACCTCTGGCGCAACCTCTATACATTTTCTTGCCTTTAGCTTGGCTTACGTCTGGGTCCTGTACACTCTTCAACAGCCTCGAAAATGGGTACCCAGTGTTCTTGGATGGTTCTTCTGTTGTTGTGTTGTCTTCCTTTGGACGTTAACATCTATGGTGTTAGCGGGGAAGACAAGTTTGAACATATACCTCCTTCTTCAGGTTAGTGAGAGTGAAACCAGTCTGCAGACCGTAATAATTCGGTATACAGATTTCGCTATTGTGCACTACTATACAGGCTGCAATACGCGTTGATTTCGTCCTCGCTCTCGTGCGCAGAAACAGTCCTCGACGAATGACGAATGGCGCCTCGGACGAGTCGGGGGTAAACGTCAATTCAGTCACTGGCCGAAATCGTGGGAGGCCATCTACATCTACATCAACGGAGCCGTTGACTGGGAACATAGGCCCAAGAGTGTCCACGTGAGGACGAGGGTCCAAAGTGATCCCGGTAAGTCTGGACCACGTTGATCATTTTTCATTAATCCGAGCTACTCATCGCAGGCTCCGTTCTGACCTTGAGGTTGCAGTTCCCCTCATACCTGAAAGGTTCTCTTGTTCCAACCACCCTCGGGCACCTCCTTCCACTTTCTACATCTCTCCACCACGGGGCTGGCTCCCTGAGATGACCGACTTCACCCTCGACTTGATTTCCAAAGGAGAAGAACTTACATCAATACTCATACAATTGGAGGCACAGTGGCCCCAAATGATGAGCTACGTCGATCTCAGTTGGCTGGAACATGTCACGCAAAGGGGATTGGTCCCCACTTTCACACAGATGGTGGGAAAAGAGGATGATGATGCAGCACTGAACAGAACAGGCGTCAAGGATTAAGACTGCTTTCAGCTGCCAATCAGGTCGCCTTCATTACTGGGCCAGTACCTCCTCCCCTACTTACGTGTATGAGCCGCCAAACCGCTTCCCGTTACCAGCCGAGACTACGGTCCGTCGATGTCTTCTACATTGAGTGAAATGGTATGGGAGGAAATCCATCACCAGATTTCTTTATTTGGAGGTGATAGCATTCAAAATTTCAATGTTCCCGCACAATCAATAATCCACTTCCGGAATGATGTTTGCCAGCAAGAGCTTCAAGGGCAGAAGATGTTAAGTACAGATCAGATAAGTCAAAAAGAATGAAACCGCTGCTTAAATCTCGACGGAGCTCTTCTCCCTAAATCACCCGCTCTTTACCTCCTCCATTGGCTGAGTCATTTTGCACAGCCGTTCAGCACCGACGCTCACAGGGAGCTGCATCTCGTTCAGTCCCTGAAGCCATTTGACGGATAGAGCACTTACTATGGTGATCGTCGCATTGTACCCTTGGAGGTAAAGTTGGTCAAAACACCGATAAGCATCAATCCTGCTTTCATACGTCACGGCCGCTGCGGACACCAATTCAGGGTCCGCCGTGTGTTTTGCTCGGCTGATACGCCCGATGGCAGAAGCAAAACCGAAGAATTCGTGTGCGGATATTTCTAGATTTTGAACAAGCAGTCACTAGTTCATGTGTGGATGGATATCGATATGGCAAGGAGTAGGTGGTCGGAGTAAAAGCAGTGGCCTGGCTATTAGTGGCCCAACCTGTAGGCGGAGGACGTTCAAGGTATGTAGAACCGTCGCCGCAAAGTCCCCACCGATACTCTGAAATATGGTGTTGCCGGGCTTCGCTGTTGGAGCCTGCGGGTCGGTTAGATGTTTCTGCCTGAAATATCATTCCTGACTGTAGCCCGTGAGATTTCTGGCCTTACCTTGATTTCGAGACCTGTTATCCCTGCTCACGACAGCAGCCAAAGCACATTACGAGGTGCAGATTTGGAATACAGATTTGGAAATCTCTTTCGCTGTAGCGCAACGCCATGAAGGCCGCCAACCGCTGGGTGGGCTCGTGGCTTGTAATTGGAGTGGAGTTTTGACTCCCGGTCAGGCAATTATGGCAGCATCGAGGGCGAAGTGGGGTCGCAGTTACATCAACGCATCCCACAAAATAATCAGACTGTCGAGGCTGATCATGCAGGCGCTGTCACATTACCGCTTTGACGTGGATGCTAGTACGTTTATCCTTGCATGGTGATACCTATTTTAGGCAGCCTGAAAGCATTAGTAGAGAGCCCTCACCTTAAGGACTAAGAAGAGCCAACGATCCTGTTATCCAGCGCAGAACCAGCGTCCCTGCTTCGGAAGAGCCACACAATCCCCAGCTGAGATTGGCTCACTCGCTCATCATTGTAAAGATTGATTCCTCCTTGCCTTTAGTCTTCCACATCCAACCGTCATCGATCTGAACTCTTCGACTCCTCGAGCACAAGCATAGAACTCTGGTCCGTTTGTCTGAGTCCGTTCCTGGCCAACAACTGACCAAATACAGCTCACTCCTGTTCGCTTATCCAATAAGAGATAGAAGATGGGATGTGTATCGTCGAAAGCACTAGGCCCTAGGGGAGACGAATGGAGAGGGAAGAGAAGGAACCCAGAAAGCTCCAACAATGCAAGAGTGGAGGAATACCAGAGGGAGCAAGTGGGAAAGTCCTTCAGCATCTTCAGTAAAAGACCATCATCCTCTAAAGAGCCAGAGGGTTGGACCGACCACATGACGTGCTTCGTCGAAGAAAGTGGCCCTGATTCTGAAACTCTCGGGTCCTTCATCGAACGCTTCGAGGATCGGTTTCCACGGATGAAAAATCGCGTCGGACGAGGCTGGTTTGAATGTGTGAGGGGAGATTTCCAGGTGGTGCCACCGCATAACGATGAGTTGTGGTGATGATGTCCTTTCAGGGTTGACGCGCCTTAAGCCGCCCAAGTACTTGCGTGTCCCGGAACTCTCACCATACTAGCTTCAAATAATAGAAACCTGCATACATTAGTGCCTGATAAGACCTTCAAAGCACACCTATCGTAATGATGATTGCCCCACAATATTGGTATAACACGATTGCATTGGTGTGTCAGCATTCCAAAACAGTAATATCCAGGCGCTGCCAAGGAAAGCCGGTCTGCCGATTATTTGGCACCATTTACTACTAAAGGCCTTGAATCCCCAGTGAAAAAGACTTCAAGATCTCCATTGCTCAGAAATACGGTACGCAGCGGCGGAAAGTGTTGAATATTACCCTGGAGGGAACGCTTTGCATAAGGTCTGTCTCCGTTCAGAATACCCCAACGGGCTTAGGATTGGCACAAGAATGGACTAAGGACAGGCAAAGACTAATTGTGTTACCATCTTAAGCTTCTCCTTGCTGGGCCCTCTTTACAGCCTCGGTGTATATCAGTTGCCGAAGGCCGTCACCGCCCGCGACAGGGTTCAAAGGCTGTATGATGGAGAATACTATACTCCTTGGACGAGAAAAGGCTGACCTGGACACTAGCGCTTCGCTTTTACCAAAGATACTACTAAAAAGGCCCGTCACAAGTGTTGTTAGGAGGTACTCGCCGAGGGTCTGCCAGAACTTCATTATTTCATTACGCTGTCGTAAAATGGCTTCGAGTTGGCTCTCACCCAATGCAAAGTTCAAACGTGGCGATGCAGTAAAAGGGTGTCGCAAGTCAATTATGAAATTCGGGGCCATCCCGAAAGGTGAATTGGAGGTCGTGAAGCCTGTTTGGAAAAACGATCTTCCGCTCTTTGGTCCGGGAAGAAACCGGTGGTTCTATCAATGTAGGTCAAAAGATGGCGGACCGACTGTTGGGATTCAAGAGAAGTATTTGAAAGAAGCTTAGAAGATGGCGATGGTAAGTCGTAATATCATGCGGAGATTCGATCCACTAGATGACTAATTATTGCAGCGACAACTAGATATCAACGAAGGCGTGGAGAAAAGGGGAGGTAAAGGTTGGGACCTGAATGGTTGCAACTGTGTGATTGTGATTTGAAATCTCGACAGTATTACTCTTTCTTACTCGACGTGACAACTACTACGGGGATGAGCGCTCTTGTATTTGCGTCTCTTTTCTTCGTGTGCTTCGCAATGGTGGCTATTATGCTTGTGGCCTCGGCTCTAGGATGCGGAGTCGATCTCGGCAGCCTTCAATACAAAGACTGTTTTTCTGACAAATCAGAGCAGCATTGTATTCGAGGGAAACTTGTAATCTTCAGGGACTCCAGTCAGCGATACTGATAGTCGTTCGGTACAAGCCATATGCTCGATTTGTGCCGACAGCGTTCAGTAAACATTCCCATTTCCTGACCGTTCCCTCCTCATAGTCTTCGTTAGCGTAAACGATTTGGCGAGGTCATTCGCCATCGCTAATTCGAATCCGGGGATGATTGGACGGATAAGATGGTTGGTTCGTAGCTGCATCAAGCTTGGTAAAGACTTCGAGTTAAATACAGCACTCTTGGAGATTCTCGATGCAGCCATGTCCAATAAGATGATCCAGTGTGATAGTTCCACTGATCGGTCTCGTGGCGTTAGACCCCTTCGCTTGATTAGGTCGAGACGGCTGCCATACTGGTCAGCTATAAGTGACGGGTGCTTCCCTCTTTCTCGGACCCAAAAAATCACACACCTTGAGATTTGCAATATGAAGATCTCTGATCTGGTCCTCCTACGAGAGGGCATATATGAGTGGGAGAAAGGCCATGGCGAAAGCCGACTTTGGGAGACAGACACGTTTGTGATTCGCTTTGGCTCTATTGAGACGGACTTGGCTCCCAAAAAGATCGAGGGGGACGCAGAGATTTTGTGAGGTCCCTTCAGAGCTTGAGTCTGTCGGCAGCACTGACGGCGGCGCAAGCTTACCGTATCCACTCCAGGACGAAAGTCTGGAAACTCTTCACGTCAGCGGTGACGGCTCATACAAGGCCGAAGGCGGCGAGGAGCAGAAGCTCATGAGCGCACACATGGAAGTCATCGTGAAGATGACAACAGGACAAAGGCTCATGATTGTAGAAGCAAAGGATGACGGCAGTCCAGGCCAAAGCCAGGAGGACGAGCCGAAGACAGGAAACATAACGTAAGTTCAGGTCTGGTCGCACGGTGATACATGCTTACCATATTCAAGCATTATCAAACTGGTAGACGTCCTGCCCCCGAGATCGCCAGACATCGCGCGCGACAAAGGTGCCGCTGTTGCAACTTACTCGGAGGCAATTGAAAGAACTCCAAGTCCCATCACCGCACAGCCAGACGAGGTAGTGGGGAAACAGGTCTCATCCGTTCACGGTAGCTAATGACTTTCTCAGAATATACCTGAGGACTCCACGTATGGTGAAGGTGAAGCGTATGAGGTCCAATTGATTTCTGTTTTTTGCGAGTGCTCACCCAGCGTTGGTTAGAGAGTCGGACACCACATCCGTCACATCAAGCATTATGGCATACGTGCACGAAAATGGTCGTCGTTATCACGCCTACCACGCGGGAAGTGGGTAGGGCTGACCAGAAGCTCAGAATGGCGCTGACAGACAATAGGGTACGTTTTGCCGAATGATGAGGTCATTTACCGGACACCAGCCCACTTATGCTATGCGAACTCATGGGCGATGCTCTCGTTACAGGAAGAGCAAGAGCGGTCGGTTCTCAGAATAAATGTGACTTCAGAAGCGCTGCTGATGATACCTGAAAAGCCTCGACCTTCAATACCACGTCCTCCGATTAGCCTTTGACGAACAGCTATTCTTCGCTCCCGTAGGAGGATTGGCCCCAGCGATACTGGATATAGGGACTGGAACGGGTGAGATCTCAACCCCTAGTTGTACTATGGAGATGCGCGAAGCGTGCTCATGATTCCAGGAATTTGGGCAATAGAAGTCGGTCGGTCGTCCCTTGAGACACCATAGCTCATCACTCACAGCTGTGGCTAAATGTACGATACAGCGGACCGGTACCCTTCTGCCGAAGTAAGCATTCCGAATGACTATCTGCAGTCGTCGCCGTTTCCTTGAGAGAGACCAATGACTGACTCAACCCAGGTTACCGGTACGGACCTGAGTCCCATTCAACCAGCATGGTAACGTGTTCCCACACTGCCAAGGATGTTAATTTAAGACTGAAACCTCTCATCCTAGGACGCCGGTCAATGTTCAAGTATGGCTGCTTGCGTCAATTGGGGAAGGAGGCTACTGCCGCGCTGACACCTCATTCTCCTAGTTCATTGTCGACAATGTCGAGCTGCCGTGGATCTTTCCTTCTGATCATTTTGATCTCATTCACACCCGCATCATGAACGGCAGTATCGCTGACTGGCCTCGACTGTTCGAACGGAGCTTTGAGTATGTGAGCCTGGCTGGCACCAATATCCTGTTGTGTCCCTTCAACAGTCTCTGACCCGGGAGTAGGCACTGCAAGCCTGGCGGTTGGATGGAATGTCAAGAACTGATGGTAGACGCACAGAGCGATGACGAGTCTTTGCCCGAAGACAGTAACATTAGAAAATGGTGCGCGAATCAAGAAGCTGCCGCTCAAAAAGCAGGCCTCACTCTGAAAATCTCCGGAGAACTCTTAGGGAAACAAATGACGGAAGCGGGATTTGAGAACATCGTTGTGCGTGAATTCAAACTCCCTGTGGGTCCGTGGCCAGCACATTCAAGGTTGAAAGAGATTGGGCGTTTTCAGCTCGTCGCCATGCTGGAAGGCATCTATGGATTAACCATTGCGCTTTGGACCCGGTTCTTAGGCTGGAATGCACAAGAAGTTGACGTGTTTCTAGCCCTGGTGAGGAATGAGTTCAAGTCAATAAAGGTCCACTGCTATTGGCCTCTGTATGTCGTGTCTTCATCCTTGCATCCCGGCTTGACTGCTGATACTTTCGGTGCTCTAGGTACGTTGTATATGGACAGAAGCCGAGGACCACCATAAACCGATAGACTGGGAGAGAAAGTAGATGCCGATGTCGTTGCCTGTCCCACAGCGTTGCTCGTGAGCAAGTTGAGCATAAAGCGTAGGAACACATTAGAGCCCAGGAGACGGTTGCTGAGATGAGATTGCTATCAGTGTCAGAGATGTTCGCTGCTGAAGCAGAAATCACGATGACCAGACGTCCGAGGTTTGAGGTAGTGTTAGACCTGGGTAAGGATGATATTACCAAAGACCGCAGAACCTAAAATAAAGTACACTTTCTAATAGCCGAATGACATCTGTGAAAGGCAAACGTCTAAAGAAACAGAAACATGCTTCGTCGAAAACTCTTCTCCGAGCGAAGAGTTGGAGAGCTACTTCATGGAAAGGCTGATGGGGAAGAGTCATGACGAGGCTGCCCAAGTAACGACTATAGCTTTGTCGATGACTCTTTTTTTGCTTTGAAATGGTCTTAGAATGTAATGGGGTGTAGAGCAAGATATACAGAATAGAAACTTGGGAACTTCTTATCACCACAGATAGAATCAAGAACATGTGTACTTCTTCTGCGACAACAGAACTAACCTACGGTCACCGACCCTTGTCTGTATATGCCGGCCTTCTTCGTTTGCCTCCCCGCTGCGCTTGGCGTTTGGCCTCAAATTCCCGCAGCAGTTCCTGTGCGTTTCCTAACTCGTATTCGCGCAGCCATGTTCTCTTCCAGCATACCTGGTATTCATAGCCCTTTTCCCTTCGTCTCTTGTCAACGATCTTTACGATCTCCCACACCTCTTCATCCAATGCTGTACCTCCTTGGTCCTGATGCTGCTCGGGAAGAGATAGGGGGACGGTGATAGCGTGAGGAGGATGGACAGTCGCTGCTGCTTCGCGATCACCTCCACTGATAGCCTGCTCAACTGGATCACAGGATAGTGCGACACTGGGAGAGGTGGCACGATTAAAGGGGGAGGTGGTAGGTTCGGTGGTAGGTTCGGCGGTAGTAGCAGGACTCAAGCAACCATGTGTCTTTGGCTGTTCCCTCAGGTGTGAGCTTTTGAGGTGTACGGTGCCAATCTCAGGCTCCATGCTCGTAACCTTGGTAGAAACGTCAGTTTCACCAGTCTTTTCTTCGTTATCCTCCACCACGAGAGGGTCATCTAAAGTATATTAGAAGAAATCCCGGGTACTGGTCAGAAATGCACTGAGGGGCATACCTTGACTGTCACCAACTGCTTTGGGTCGACTTGTGCTTGTTGTTTTCTCGCGTCGCTGGAAGTTTCGAGGCCGTCTGAAGACAGGCTTAGGTTGCGATCGGATCCGTGCGAACTCGACCTCATTAAAGTTATCGTCGGTATCATCTGTCTCGTCAATCATGATGGGATCTTTCGAAAATCATTAGACACGCTCACAGGGGCTAGGAGCTGCGCACTGACCTGTATACCGGACCTTCTCCAACCTGTGCATACCTTCGCCATCCTCGTCCAAACCTGCACTGTCTGCTTTGCGCTTGGAGGAATCTCGAATGTTGGTGGCGCCTGTGGTTGTCTCATGCTCGGCGTCCGTAAAGTGTGTTGGTCTCAATCTCGCAATAGGCGATCGGAGAGAGTGGGGGATGATGTTATCTGTACTGTAGCTCGCTCCTTCGCCCTTTTTCTCTTTTACTCCACCGGACTGATGAGGCTCGGTATTTTTGAAGCAGGTTTGTGTATCGTGTGTCAACGAGAGGGGGGTATCAGGAAGTGGAGGAGGATCAGAGATAGAGTCTTCTGTCTTCTTGTAGAGGATGGAACATCTGGGTAGGCCCCATCTGTCAGTTGTCAGTATGAGAATCAGCGAGCGGGGTTTGAAGGATCTACCTAGCTTCTGGGTCTGCCACAGAAGTCGGTGGAGTGCTGAGGGAGCATTGCTTCCCAACTTGCTCATTAGAAGTCGAGCCGTCGCTTCTGGAATGGACGCTGCTGCTGTTGGCAATATCTCTACCCTGGTCTCCACCTTGTCTCGGTCCAGAAGTGGAAGAGTTGTCGCAGTCTTCTAGGTTGGGATGTTCAAAGGCGCTGTCAGACCTTCCAACTCCGTGTTCAATACTCGATCCCGCTCGCTGCGATTCTGGGACTTCTCCAGCATCGAACAGCAATTCCTCGAGGGATAGGAGAGTATCATCATTCTCGTGACCGCCCTCAGTATCGGCTATGTTCGAGGGACCTGGACTCGTTGATTAGCGCCCATCGAATATTAATGATAGGAAACTGTACCTCTGGCATCTCTTTGGTGCAGAGGTTCGGTGCTGGCATGTGGAGTGGATCTGTAGACTCCTTCGGCGGCGGCCCAGTCATGTCTAGAAATTGGATCAAGTCGAAGTCTTGGAGACTTTCGCTCGCTTTCTTGCTCTTTCCAAAAGCTGTGGAGACATGAAGGTTGGAGACTGTAGGCCGCCCGTCGCTGCGCAAGCCTGTCGTGGTTGGGGGTTGATAGAATTGAACGGAATCCATGTTGACAAGAGTTGTTGTAGGACACAAGTGCAAAAGCTCGCTAGAGGATCCAAATGAAGTCTGATATTTTTTGGCTGGGGAATCTGAGGGAAATTCCAGTTGGAGTGAGACAAGGACAGGCGGGTTATATGTACACAAAGGCTGGCAGGCCATGCACTGCAATTTTCCCCAGTCAAAATCCCACTCCTTTCCCTCCACTCCAAAAGACCACCGATCGCCGATCTCCAGTCATTTGTCTCACACCAAGTTGCACGCCCTGGCACAGCTTCCAGCCGCTGGGATCTCGTATTCGATCGACATCACATGCAGCTTGATTCTCACTGCGCCCCTTGCAAACGTCCACATCCAGTTTGAACACGTCAGCTGCAGTGGCTTGGATCTTCGAGCTGAGACTACCATGACGCATCGGCTGGTCCGCCCACTCCACTATGCTCGGTGAGAAAGAGATCCACGTCTCGAGACCCTGTCTAGGTGGCTCTTCCCTAAAATCTCGCCTCTCGATATCCAATCATCCCCTGCCTCCTTCCTGACCTTGTGCCGCGATCGAGTCTCACCGCAACAGCTAGCTGGATAGTCCCAGCGTTTTGCCTCGCAGAACGCCTCGCCATCAATGGTGCATGGCTCAGCCCCGGCACAGCTGAGACCATCACCGCCACGAGCTCGAAAACGGCACTGTAACTGGTGGGGGTGAAGAGAGCTCGGTAACAGGGTACATGGAGGCGTCACACCTCCAAGAGCCTAATCGCCGATCCAGGCATCGCAGGGCAGTGCACATGCATGTCCTCGTGATCGAGCCGCTGCCACGTCAGCACCAGCAGATGCCTGAAACTCCAGCTGAGCTGACCTCGGCTTGGCTGTCCAATCAGCCTAGGTTGGATCCATGCAGCAGGTGTCAGCAGACAGCTTTCAAGAGTTCAGCGCCAACCGTACGTTGGCGGCGCAGCAGACAGGAACCTGAGGGAGAACATGAGGCATATTTTCGATTGGTCTAGGCCATGGGAACGCTATGTCCACTGCGCTGGTGCCTTCGTCATAGCCACGGCGATCGCCCGCATACTGCATGGCAGGGGCTCAAGGCGACCAAAGCCAAAGCCCAGTAGGAGACGGCGGTGGTAGCAGTAAGTTGTGAGAAGGCTGATAAGGGAAATTGAGGAAGAGAAGGCGTTCTTGAGGTGAGGGTGTTCGAGTGTAGGAAGAGAAGAGCTCTGTAGACAGGCAGACGCGCCTGATCGAGTCTCTGATCTCAGCGATGAGAAGGGTGAAGTCCAGCTCCACGAGGAATCGAGATCGTCGTAAACAGGTCAGGTTCGACAGGGGCGCGGTGGAATGAGCGCAGGTGTGGTGTGTGGGTCGAGGTCCGAGCGCGAAGGTGAGTGGACGAGGCCGACCAGGGACCAGGGGTGCTCAAGGGACCGATGTGGGATCCTAGAGGATGTGAAGGAAAGATGGAAAGAAGAAGAGGGGGGACGGTATTTATGTTTGGAGAAAGCGGTGAGGGGCTGCGCCTGCGCGCCTTGCCCGATCGGGGGGACGCCAAACCTGGCTGGGCCAACACCTAAAAGGAAATAACTTAAAAACTTCTATTACTTTATTAGTATTTAAATCTTTCTTCTTCCCTAAGTATATTAAGTAATAGTTCTATAACTTAAGTCTTATTATAACTTATTAATAGACGTTTAATATATATAGATAAGTCTAGAACTTTAAGTAATATTCTAAGAAATAGCGAGATTACTAGTACTTCTAATAAGATAAGTACTTACTTCTTATAAGTAGAACCTTATAAGTAGTAGCTCTATACTTATAAGCTAATAATAAACGATAAAGATAAGTCTATATAGAGACTATAACGTCTAACTCTACTATAATTATTAAGAGAGATTAATAATATAACTACTTCTTTTATAATAAAATAAATACTTACTTCTCTTAAGTAAAATATTCTAAGTAGTAGCTCTATACTTAAATTTTCTTAATAAACGATATATATAGGTTTTTATAAGAATTATAGTATATATCTAGCTAAATTTACTAAGAGGAAGTAAGGAAGTAACTAGTTCTTTCGTAAGAAGGTAAGTACTTTCTTCTATTAAGTAAATCCTCTTGAGTAATAGCTATATACTTATAGACTCTTAATAGACGATATATATAAGTATTCTTAAGAGATATAGCGTATAAAATAATATATATATCAAGAAAGCGTAAGAGAGTTATAGCCTCTTACTTAATAAAATAAGTACTTACTTCTCTAAAATATAACTTCTTAAGTAGTAACCCTATACTTATAGATTCTTAATAAACGATAACTCTACGTCTTTAAAAGAAAAAAACCGTATAATCTACTATAATTATTAAGAGAAGGTAAGGAAGTTACTACTTCTTTATTAGTACGGTAAGTACTTAATTCTCTTAGAGTTAACTTCTTAAGTAGTAGCCCTATACTAATAAACTATAAATAGACGATAAATATAAGTTATTATAAGAGCTATAGCGTAGAAAACGCGATATCTATTAAGAGAGGGTAAGGAAGTAACTAGTTCTTTCGTAATAATATAAGTACTTACTTCTCTTAAGTAGAATACTCTAAGTAGTAGCCCTATACTTCTAAACTCTTAATAGACGATAAAGATAAGTTTTTATAAGAGTTATAAGATATAAAACACTATATCTATTAAGGGAAAGTAAGGAAGTAACTAGTTCTTTCGTAGTTAGGTAAGTACTTACTTCTTTTAAGTAGAAACTTCTAAGTAGTAGCCTTATACTTATAAACTCTTAATAGACGATAAAGGTATATCATTATAAGAGTTATAAGATATAAAATACTATATCTCTTAAGAGAGAGTAAGGAAATTACTACTTCTTTCGTAATAAGATAAGTACTTACTTATTATATAGTAATTTAGAACTTATAAACCTTTAATAAACGATAAATATAAGTCTTTATAAGAGTCGTAGTATATAGAATACTATATCTATTAAGAGAACGTAAGAAAGTAACTACTTCTTTATTTTTAAAGTAAGTACTTACTTCTAGTAAATAGAACTATCTAAGTAGTAACTTAGGACTTATAAACTCTTAATATATAATAAAAATAGGTAATTCTAAGAGTTATAGCGTATAGTATACTATAGGTATTAAGAGGAAGTTAGGAAGTAACTACTTCTTTCGTAATAAAGTAAGTACTTACTTATTATAAGGAGAATCTTCTAAGTAGTAGCCTTATACTTATAAACTCTTAGTAGACGATAAAGATAAGTCTATATAGGAGCTATAACGTCTAATATACTATATCTATTAAGAGAGAGTAAGGAAGTTACTACTTCTTTAACTCTAAAATATACCCTTATCTCTCTTAAATAGAACCTTCTAAGTAGTAGCCCTATACTTCTAGACTCTTAATAGATAATAGATATATGTTTTTATAAGAAGTATAACGTCTAATATACTATACTTATTAAGAGAAAGTAATAGAGTAATTACTTCTTTCGTAATAAAGTAAGTACTTACTTCTCTTAAATATAACCTTCTAAATAATAGCTCTATACTTCTAAAATCTTAATAGATAATAGACTTAAGTCTATATAGGAACTATAACGTCTAATATATAATAATTATTAAGGGAGATTAAGGAATTTATTACTTCTTAAACTTTAAGGTTAGTACTTACTTCTCTTATATAGAACTTCTTAAGTAGTATCTCTATACTTAGGTACTTTTAATAGACGATAGATAGAAGTCTCCTTAAGAGATATAGCGTATAGAATATTATATCTATTAAGAGATCGTAAGAAAGTAACTACTTCGTTATCTTTAAAGTGAAATACTTACTTCTAGTAAATAGAAATATTTAAATAGTAACTTAAGACTTATAAACTCTTAATAAATAATAAAGATAGATCTTTATAAGATATATAGTATATAATATACTATAGTTATTAAGAGGAAGTTTAAAAGTAACTATATCTTATAAGTAGATTATTTTAAGTAGTAGCCTTATACTTATAAACTCTTAATAAGGGTTAATAAGGTAGTTAATAGGGTAGTTAATAAGGTGGTTGGAATTAACTACTTTGATCCACCGATAGGAAACATGAAGTACCGAATAACCCATCAAGGAAATGATAACATAAAGGAGAACATAGAGGCAAGTACAGACGAAGTTCACTGGCAAGAAGATAGAGTCGCCGTCGATGCG